>JGI12210J13797_10940425_pt1 | contig 32147 bp, 22 predicted proteins | sample ElkSlonscriptome_3_FD_13797 | JGI IMG/M metagenome (IMG submission 13797) | reverse complement strand
AGTAAGGTTAAGATTATAGGCAGCTACTATTAACAACACCTTAATATTACAGCTAGTTATTCTATTCCGTCGCAAATTAAATATTCTTTTATTAAAATAATCGTAAATATTTGATGTCTACTAGGTAGACTAAGCACCTCGTTTGTATACCCTATACAGACTGAATACTACCTTGATGATCGACAGAAAGCTGCTCGACAAATTTTATAAAGGCCGATGTACTCCTGATGAAGTACAGCAGGTGCTGAGTTGGTTTAAGAACCAAAATCAGGGCGAACAGAATATTGAGGAATACTGGCACGTGTTTGAACAGCAGTACGATACCAAACTCGCTGTACGAAAACCTATTCCATCAGCCCCCAATCATCAAAAGCCATCTCTAATCTGGCAAAACCAATGGGTGCGGGTAGCAGCCGTACTACTACTTGCATTTTCACTGACACTGCTATGGGCTACCCTTAACCAGCAGCTAACTTCTACTGCTCCGGTGGCGATAGAAATAATTGAAAAGATAACTCCGACAGGGCAAAAAATGACCTTTCAGCTTCCTGACGGCTCGTTGGTAACGCTTAATGCCGAAAGCCGACTAGCGTACCCCGAGCGTTTTGATGGTAGCAATCGCGAGGTGGTTCTTACCGGTGAGGCATTTTTTGATGTTACCAGCAATCCTACCTGTCCATTCACTGTTTCGGCTCGGGGTGTGAATACGCAGGCACTAGGCACTTCCTTTAATATACGAGCCTACCAGAATGAACCAACCGTCGAGGTAGTGCTAGCCACTGGGAAAGTGAAAGTAGACTTCACGGAGGATCAAGCACGAGTGGCTTATCTGATACCGGGAGAAAAGATTATTGCGAATAATCAGGAGCTATCACTGCAAAAATCCGAGGCTAACCTAGCCTACGCCTTAGATTGGAAAGACAATATCTTACACTTTCAGGAAGCAACGAGCGAAGAAGTTATTGCCACGCTGGAAAGGTGGTACGGCGTAAAGATATTTTCGCCAAAACTAGCCCGAATTAACGACTGGCAGTTTAGTGGCACGTTCCAAAACGAGAACCTAGAGAATGTGCTGACTAGTATTGGGTACGCTAAAAATTTTCAGTTCAAGATTCAGTCAAAATCAGTAACGATCACCTACTAACCCCCTCTTTATGGTATACGACAGCACCTAATAAAAACCAGCCGCACCCCAGGGGTGCAGCCAGCTTCACTTTTCAGAATCAAAACGTGGCAAAAGCAGCTCGACCAAAAGATGACTTTCGCCTGTCCTGATTCTTCATCACTATGCAAAACGATGTTTTACACAATCTTTCAAATTTATGAAAATTCCCCTACCAATCTTATTACGCATGAGCGCGAAATTTGCGATGTACGGTTTGCTTACTCAAATTGTATGCTTTCAGCTTCTTTTAGCCGCTAATAGCAATGCTCAGAATATTAAAAATGTAAACGATGTTCGTATCTCGCTCGCCCTATCGGGGGTGGAAGTGTCGGACGTATTTCGTGCTATCGAGAATGAAACTAATTTCTCTTTCGTCTACGACCAGCGGGACGTTCCAACGGGACGGAAAATAAATCTTCAGATGAAGGACCGTTCGGTGGCTGATGTTCTTACTGAGGTTTCGCGCCAAAGCAATCTGCGGTTCAAGCAGGTAAACAATACTATTAGCGTTAACAAAGCCGCTTCTCGCCAAAAGAAAGAAATAACTGTTGTAATAGAACAAACCATCACCGGTCAAGTCACGGATCTTTCTACCGATGAAGCTTTGCCTGGGGTTAATATCTTGGCTAAGGGTACTTCTACGGGTACCGTAACCGATGTAAACGGCAACTACCGCCTCACGGTAGCTGATGATGTGACTACCCTGGTTTTTTCTTCTATTGGTTACGAAACAATTGAGGTGTCTATTAACGGACGGGCTACAATTGATCTGACATTATCACCGGATATTCAATCGCTGTCCGAAGTAGTGGTGATAGGATACGGAACGGTCAAAAAAAGTGACCTGACTGGGTCGGTGGGTTCGGTAAATGGAGAAGAACTGAATACGGTTGCCCAAACCTCAGTAGACCAGGCTCTGCAAGGAAGAGTTGCTGGAGTACGAATTACCCAATCCAACGCTGAGCCTGGCGGGGGCTTTTCGGTCAGAATACGAGGAACAAATTCCATTACTGCTGGAAACGAGCCCTTGTACGTGGTAGATGGTCTACCGGGAACTAATCCGCTAAACTCTTTAAACCCTTCAGATATTGAATCGGTAGAAGTGCTGAAAGATGCTTCAGCTACGGCCATCTACGGAGCCAGGGGTTCTAATGGGGTAGTTATTATTACCACCAAGCAGGGTAAAGCAGGCTCCCCGTTAACGGTTAATTATAACGTTTCAGTTGGTATTCAGGAGCCTACTAAAATGCTAGATATGATGAATGCTCAGGAGTATATATCGTTTTACAACGATGTTTTTTCTGATCGAGGCAACCCGCCACCTTTTAGTGCAGAAGATATTAGTACTATTGGTGATGGAACTGATTGGCAAAACGAGGTATTACGTTCGGCTATGGTTCAAGACCACCGCCTTTCGTTTTCAGGAGGATCAAAAGACACTCAGTATTATCTATCACTAGGATACTTCGATCAAGATGGTATCATTCTTAACAGCGGATTTCAGCGATTTTCCGGACGAATTAATTTAACTCACTCTATTGGCGAAAGAGCAACCGTCGGTATGAACTTTAACAATAGCATTGAAAACAAGCAGATTGCCCGCGTTGGAAACGGGGTAAATGCTGGAGCCGGAATTGTTGGTGCGGCATTGCAAATGCCCCCAACCGATCCGGTATTTGACGATAACGGAAATTATGCTTTTAGTCTGCAAGATTTAACCAACCCTGTTGGGCAGGCGGAAACAATAGAAGATAATGATAAAACTACCCGCATGTTTGGTAATGCTTATATTGATTATAAATTATTGGATAATCTTAGTACGAAAATCAATTTAGGGTTTAGTAGGAGAAATATGGAAGGAGACTTCTTTTTTGATACACAAACCCTCCTCGGACAGCTCAATCAAGGTCAGGCTACCAAAGACTTTAGTGACGATACCGACTACTTATTCGAGTTTACGACCCAGTATGATCCCAACCTAGGAGACAATCATAGTTTATCACTGTTAGGGGGTTTTGGTTATCAGCAGTTTACCAGTAACGAGTTTTCATCCTCATCGCGAAATTTCTCCAGTACAGCGTTCGGATCAAATAACTTAGGTGCTGGTGAAGCTTCACAGAATCTTGTGAGTTCTGATCGGCAAGAGAATACAATCGTTTCGGGTTTTGCCAGAGCAAATTACAACATACAAGACAAATATTTGCTAACTGGTACTTTTAGGGCAGATGGATCTTCTCGTTTCGGGGAAAATAATAAAGTTGGCTACTTCCCCTCTGGTGCCATAGCGTGGCGGATCTCTAACGAGTCATTTTTTCCTGAAACCAATTTCGTTGAAGACCTTAAACTACGAGCAAGTATTGGTATAAGTGGAAACCAGGAAATTGGAAACGGCCGATCTCAAATTCTGCTAGGTAGAGGGCCAGTAGCCGTTTTAGACGGTATAGAACTAGAGTCGATTGCTCCTATTCAACTGGCGAACCCTGATCTTAGATGGGAAACAACCCAATCTTTCAATGCAGGAGTAGATGTTAGCCTTTTAGATGGTCGTATTAGTGGGTCCATTGAGTATTTCAAAAATACCACCCGCGATCTATTACTTGCTCTACCCGTGCCAACCACCACGGGTTTTGGTAGCTCCCTGCAAAACGTAGGTGATACTGAAAATAGTGGCTTTGAATTTAGTGTGATTTCAAGAAACTTAACTGGAGAACTATCGTGGACTACCAATCTAAATTTCGCAACACTGAATAATGAAGTAGTCAGTTTGGGGGAACTTCCCCGAATTCTTCAGGGTGGAATCAGGTTTATCAATAATCTTACTCTACTAGAGCCGGGAGTACCCATGAACGCCTACTATGGATACGAATATGCCGGAATATTTCAGTCGCAAAGCGACATAGACAACTCACCTACACAGGCTAATTCATACATTGGAGGAAGAAGATTCAGGGATATTGACGGAGATGGCGCCATTACCCCTGAGGATCGCACCGTATTGGGTGATCCGTTCCCTGATCTTACACTGGGTTTAAACAATGTATTCAGATACAAGGGGTTTCAACTAGAGTTTTTCTTCGAGGGCAGATTTGGTTATGAATTGGCTAATGTTACGAATATTGATTCAGAGAATCCGATTGATGATCTGAGAAACCGACAGCGCTATGTATTAGATCGGTGGACCCCCACGAATACTGATACTGATATTCCATCCTTTATCCGCCCTTCTCGTCCGTTTGATTTTAATAGCAGAGTGATTGAAGATGCCTCGTTCTTACGGTTGAGGAGCTTCAGGTTTGCTTATTCTTTTCCGGGTCTGGAAAGCAAAAATATATCAGGCTTAACAGTTTACCTAGCAGGTCAGAACTTACTTACCATAACCAATTACCGAGGTTATAATCCGGATGTGAATGTGTTCGGAGATTCTAATACAGTAATTGACTACACCGCTTACCCACTAGCCAGAACCTATTCTATAGGAATGGAGTAAGAATAGTGCGCTGATTTGCGCTATCTTAGAACTTTCTGCGACAGTAAAATACATTGATTACCTAACTAAACAATTGACCAACAGTATCGATATGAATCTTATAGATTTGAAACCTCTCTACTTAGTTGCTCTTTGCTTATTTCTCTTTTCTTGTGCAGATCAACCAGTGCAAAACGAGGAACAAGCTACAGTAAGCCGTCCGAATATCATTTTTATCATGGCCGATGATCATGCCTATCAGGCGATTAGCGCCTATAGTGACCATCTGACTCAGACCCCTAATATTGATCGCATAGCAGAAAACGGAATGCTTTTTACGAATGCGAGTGTTTCCAATTCTATATGTGCCCCTTCCCGCGCGGCTATTCTCACCGGAAAGCATAACCACATCAATGGCAAGGTAGACAACCACATGCCTTTTGATACTACGCAGGTTACGTTTCCTCAGATATTTCAAGAGGCAGGCTACCAAACCGCCATGTTTGGCAAACTGCATTTCGGAAATAATCCTAAGGGGTTTGATCAGTTCAAAATCTTACCCGACCAAGGAAATTACTACAACCCTGATTTTATCACCAAAAATGAAGGAACCATCAATGTGAAGGGCTATGTAACGGACATCATTACTGATATGGCCCTAGATTGGCTTAAAGAAGAGCGCAATGAAGAAGAACCCTTTCTTATGTTCTATCTTCATAAGGCCCCTCATCGTTCGTGGCTACCGGCGGCACGGCATTTCAAGGCATATTCGGGCAAAACCTTCTCTGAGCCAAGTACGCTGTTTGACGATTACGAAGGCAGAGGGCAAGCGGCTAAACAAGCTGAAATGAACATCTTAGAACATATGAGTTGGACCGGCGATGCAAAGATCCACCCTGATTTAGCGAACGAGCTAGGAATTACCGCCAATCGGGAATATTGGGATCGCCACTACCATAATGTGCTGAATAGAATGGATGGGGAACAACGCGCTACTTGGGATAGTGTGTACAATAACATGAATGAAGACCTAAAGCAGCGTTATCCCAGCATGACCAATGAAGACAAAATGCGGTGGAAATATAATCGCTATATGCAGGACTATCTGGCGTGTGTAGCAGGAGTAGACGAGAGCGTTGGTAGTTTGCTCGACTATCTGGAAGAAAGCGGTTTGGATGAGAACACCATTGTGGTGTACACTTCTGATCAGGGTTTCTACCTAGGTGAGCACGGTTGGTTTGATAAGCGGTTTATTTATAACGAGTCGTTTAAAACACCTCTCCTGGTTCAATGGCCAAGAAATATTCAGCCTCAATCGATTACCACGGAGATGGTACAGAACATAGATTTCGCGCCTACTTTCTTAGATGCGGCAAGCATTTCTGTACCTAATGACATTCAGGGCGAAAGCATTATGCCCTTGCTTACGGGGAACCCGGAAAGTTGGACTAGAGATGCCGTCTACTACCATTACTACGAATACCCTGGATCACATATGGTAAAGCGCCATTATGGTATAGTTACCGAAGAGTATAAACTCGCACATTTTTACTACGACATAGACGAATGGGAACTGTACGACCGCAAAAAAGATCTACAGGAGCTCAACAATGTTTATCATGACCCTGCTTACGCTGAAGTAGTTACTCAACTGAAGGAAGATTTAAGCGTTATGAGAGTAAAATATAAAGACTCAGACGAACTTAATCAGGAATATATCCGACGGCAACAAGAGTTTGAGGCCAAAAAATAGATGTGCATAAATTTTTTCATTTACCCTCAAATAGAGAGTTTCTGTGTGCCTAAGCCCGAAGATGACGTAACCAAGGAGAACTGAGCGCATCCCAGAGTCTATCTTCGCTTCAGAGTAAATGGGAAGAAATCACTCAATCACTAGCCAGTTATAAGAATTTGCGGGTATCGTAACCTCTACCTTTATTTTATAATCTCGGCTTAGTACCTTCGTGGTAGATTCACCTTCTTTTTCTCGTACAGATACTGTTTTATCCAGTCCGGTGTAGTAAAGGGGTAATGTGATTTCTCGAGTTATATCCTTTTGGGTAGGGTTAAAGAGTAAAACAAAACCTTTTTCGGTCAAATTAGGATTCACGTGCATAAATCCATCCCAATCTTTTCCCGAGGGACGTTTTAGATGAATAATATCGCTGTTTAGAATATCCCGATACTGTTTGTACCAATTAACAACCTCGATCACCGTATTCTTAGTTTTTTCGGTATCGTATAAGCGAGGCCCCCGGTAGCATGACTGTACGCCCGAACCATAGTTTTGAATCATTTGGTTTTTATAATCCTCCAAGTGCTCATTCAGCGGTTCTATGGTAGCGGCTGCCCCGCCGCCGTGGTACTGAGTAAGCGGAGTAAACGTCCAGCACATACTGGGAGTACGGTTCCACAGACCGTCGTATATATTCTGTCGCCCCAGTATCAGTTGCCGTTCACGAGGTAGCGACCAGTTGACTTCCCGATAGCCAATCCCCGTCTTGTTACTACCCGAGTTTACGTAGAAATCCGGAATATTCATGTAGATGCCCTTGCCCCGCATCCACGTATACAGGTCTTGTATCTGCGCGTATTGCTTCCATTGCGAATCGCTCAACCCGTTGTGATGGGTGTGGCTAGTGGAGGCACATACATTACCGGGATAGGAGCCGTCGTTCTCAAAAACGTTCATCCTTGTTCTCTGATAAAACTGCTTTATTTTTCGGAAATAGTCGTAGCCCCACTCACTAGCCAGGCAGGGCGAAGAGCCAAAGATCATACCTCCCCGTTTGCCAGTCTTGGGGTTAATGACATCCACTTCTTCACTAATCCATCGGCTAGACAACAGAGAGTAGCCACCTAGCTCGATACCCTTGCTATGGGCATAATCTACCATGCGTTGAAACTTCTCATAATTATCAGCCGATTCGTCTTCCATGTCTACCCCACTGCCAAAGCTTAGGATAATCATTTCGTATCCAGTTTCAGCGCATTGATCAACTGCTTGTTTCACCTCGGCTTCATCTGAAGAAACCAAGTGCATGAATATAGGGTTTTCAGTAATCCAGGGGGAAATAGTGCGGTACATTTTTCGGAGAAAGAGTCCACTACGTTCTCGCTCTCGGCTATCTAACGGGGTTTCCCATATCCGAAAAGTTGTTAGAGATTGTCCCGGCGGAATAGCTGTATCGGGGCCCAGGGGCGGCTTTACCTCCAGCAAACAGGGGTTATTAAACGGATAATTCGTCTGTGAAGTGTAGCGTGGGTCTTTTTCCCAGTAGGTAGTATGGTCTGAGTTCTTTTGTTGCATTCCCCCGAAGGCGTAGTCGCTTTCTAGATGGATGTTGGGTTTTACCCAGTGCTCGGGAGTGCCCACTAGGCTTTCGCCCTCTACCATAGCCAGTTGCTCCAGCTTAAATTCGTTGAGCTGAAACAACAGTTCGCCCGTGTTCACTATCTCTATCCACTTGCTCAACGTGGGAATACCATCGTACAGGGCAAAATGCACTTTGGCTACAATAGCTTCTTTTCTAAGGGTAAATATCAGCTCTTTCCCGGTTGGCATCGCTTGGTTCAAAGCCCAACGCACCCGCTTCCACTCCATACGATCGGAAATTTCTTTGACCTCAAACTTTTCAACCATGAATGAATTTGGAATGGGCGACAAACCATCGAGCCATTTCATCAGGGTGAACCCGTATTCCGGTTGCTGGCTCAGACCACCCAGAGTATATTTGATACCATCAATTACCAACACTCCCTCGTTAGAAACTGCCCTGAGTATGGTTTCTCCGGTCATCTGGTTCAGATAATCGATAGTAGCCAGATTAGGAATTACTCGGAACGTTCGAGCAATCAGCCCATTAGAGAGTACAATATCCCTCCCGCTCTCCGTCCTGTATACCTCAGCTTTAGCCTTGCTATTGTCAATTAGCCAGTCGTAATCAGGACGAGCCAAAGGAAATGTAATTTCGGGAAGCTCAGCGATGGCTGATTGTAGGGTTGCGCTGGTTTCTGATGATAGTGCCAGTGGCTCTCCCACGTACTCCAACTCAGCAATGGCCGGGGCAATTTCGGTATACTCAATCTGAGGGGTAGCCCACACAGCATGATCACCGCTTGAGCCGTCACCAGCATCTTCAATGATCAGTTCTAGCGTACCTCGATTTACTTCCAATTCAACGGATTGGGCTTGGCCACCCTGTCGCATTATCCCGCTATTATATACTTCTTTTCCGTTGTGCTTGATCTTGAAAACAACACTGCCCGGATTCACCGTGCCTGGTTCGCCCTCAACCCCAATAAACTGCTTGAAGGTAGGGGTCACGTGGTAAAATATCCGTTTTCCGTCGGTTAGAGGAATCGTTTTGACCGTCTCAGCGGTATAATCAATATCCGAATCGTTTACTCCTATTTTTGCTGAAAATCGATATCCATTATTCATTTTGATTTTGATCTGCGATGTAGCATGTACTCCGATACCTGTCTCAAACTTCTCTCCCGCGATGCTTAGAGGCTCGCCAGTAACTGATTCATTTTTGGCCGCCGCAGCGTACGTTTGCTGACCTAAGGAAATATCGAGTTCCTGAACGCCAATAAATTGTTGCTGGGCCTGGGTAGTAAGTACGATACCCAGACAGCAGGCTGCTACTATTATGTTCTTTTTCAAGTTCGGTAGGATGTTGTTTAATCTTTTAGAGGGCATTTTGGCATAGTCATACACGGCCTTTCCATAAAATAACTTAGCGAAAAGCAGCTAATTGTGAGTATTGACTATTAGAATATTCTGCTATGCTCTCTAAGAAAACGAATGTATGATTTACTATCACTACTTACAAGCTAATGGCACAGCCACCGTTTGATTAACCCACGATAACCGAGGCAAGCGATATGACGGGGCCCACAAATCCTGACAAACTACTTAGAGAGAGCAGAGCACTATCAGAACTTACAGAAAATTTTTTCCTAATACGAGACGAAGATTGGAGTCGCTGTACATAAGTTCATATCAACACACACAAAAAAAGCCCTCCGCTTGGAGGGCTTTTTCATTAATCTATTAAAATAGATAATGCCTACTTAACTTTTTCTACGATGGCCTTGAATGCCGAAGGGTGATTCATAGCTAGATCGGCCAGCACCTTACGGTTCAAATCGATGCCGGTATTTTTGATAGCTCCCATGAATTGAGAATAAGATATTCCGTGCTCTCGGGTTCCGGCATTGATCCGCTGAATCCATAATCTACGAATTTCGCGCTTCTTTTGTCGGCGGTCGCGGTAGGAATAGACCATCCCTTTTTCAACCGCATTTTTAGCAACCGTCCATACGTTGCTTCTTCGCCCCCAGTAGCCTTTAGCTTGCTTGAGAACTCTTTTTCGGCGTGCTCTTGACGCCACATTGTTAACTGATCTTGGCATGTTTGTTTTTGTTTTTTGATGTTTGGTGGCACGCGGCTAGCGGCGCACGGCTAGTGGCTCATCGCTCTTATAACCAAACCTCGGGTGAAATCTTTAAACCAAAGACGGCTTAGGGTTGAAGGTGATTGGTTAGGGGGGTGTGTATATCGCTGACCCTCTACCTTTTACCTTATACCCTTCACCTTTAGATATTAAGCATTTTCTTTACTCGATCCTTATCGGCAGGGTGTACTAAAGTCATTTTCGTAAGGTTACGCTTCTGCTTAGTTTCCTTTTTAGTAAGGATGTGGCTTTTGAAGGCATGCTTACGTTTGATCTTGCCCGTCCCGGTCAGTTTAAAGCGTTTTTTCGCACCTGACTTTGTCTTCGCTTTCGGCATCGTTACATTTATTTAATTAAGTTAGACATAAGAAATCCTGCCAGAAGGAACAATAGTTCCATTACTGACAGGATTCCCAAAAATTTATGGGATATATTTTAACTCTTTTTCGCTGGTTTGGGTGCTAACATTAGAAACATTCGTTTTCCCATTAGCTTAGGCATCTCCTCTACTTTCGCCTCTTCTTCTAATGCCTGAGCAAAACGTAATAGCAACATCTCGCCCCGTTCTTTAAACACAATAGACCTTCCTACAAAGTGTACGTAAGCCTTTACTTTAGCTCCATCTTGTAAGAACCCTTGTGCGTGCTTTAGTTTAAAGTTGAAGTCATGATCGTCAGTATTAGGACCAAAGCGAATCTCTTTCACTACTGTCTTCTGCGACTTCGCCTTAATTTCTTTCTGTTTCTTCTTCTGCTCGTACTTAAACTTAGAGTAATCAATAATTTTACAAACCGGAGGGTCAGCCGACGGGGAAATTTCCACCAAATCTAATCCTTGATTTTGCGCTAGTTGCAGTGCTTCTTTAACATCGTGAATCTCATTGTCAGCATTTTCTCCGACTACCCGCACGTAGGGAGCACGAATACGCTGATTAACCTTATAAGGTTCTTCCCTTTTAATGGGACCTCTTCGTCTTTTAAATTTGCTAATAGTTACCTCCTTGTTTAGTGGATATTTTGAACCTGCAAATATCGGTAATTAATCATTCTATCCAATATTTACCTATTATTTATACAGTAGTTAACGGGAAAAAGTCTGAGTAGTTTTAGCCTAGTGCTTTTTACCCGATGTGAAAGAAGCCGTATTGGTAGTTTTTTCAATAAAAAGAAGGTCACCCCCTATTGGAAGCAGCCCATCTTTCCTTTTACCAACTTAAGTTTTTACCACTACTCTACTCGCCCCCAACCAATTTCAGTCTTACTTAAACTCCAACGTACCTCTATCTGAGCACTAAAAGCTTCTGTCTAAGCCCCGCTTACGGTTATAGTTCGGCTCTCGCTACCATCTGTAGAAGTAACCGTGAGTCGGGTTGTTAACGACTAGAAAGCTACTATCAGCAGCTTTTGTAAGAGTACAGACTGATAGAACTGTTATGATACATAACACTGGGATTTTATCATCAGCAGATAGTCGTGATAGATGAAATGACTATCCCCAAATTTAAAAAGTTCAGTGAATGCACCTAACAGCGAGTAACAATATTCGACAGTTCCAGAGCAAAGTTGATAAGCGTAGCTACATTCATCACGAACGTTGGATTTCTACCAACCAGCGTAAACAACTATCTACAATTGCTCCGAAAAATATTTGATAAAATCCGGTAAGCTGTACGTCCCTACATCACCCTGACCGTGACGGCGTACTGAAACCGATTGGCTTTCAGCTTCTTTTTCCCCTACAATCAGCATAAACGGAATCTTGGTTACTTCCGCATCCCGAATCTTCCGACCAATTTTCTCATCCCGATGATCTATCATACCACGAATGTCTTGTTCCTCTAAGGTTTCCATCACCTTATCGGCGTAGTCGCTGTACTTTTCAGAAATAGGAAGAATAGCAAATTGCTCGGGTGCTAACCACAGGGGTAAATTACCACCGGTGTGCTCCAGCAAAATGGCTACGAAACGTTCCAACGAGCCAAACGGAGCGCGATGGATCATCACCGGACGATGCTTTTGGTTGTCGGCACCGATATACGTCAGATCAAAGCGTTCGGGCAGAGTATAGTCTACCTGAATGGTTCCTAGCTGCCACTGTCGCCCCAGCGCATCGTTTACCATGAAATCTAGCTTAGGACCGTAGAAGGCCGCTTCGCCGTACTCAGTAACCGTTTTCAAGCCTTTACCATCGGACGCCTCAACAATAGCCTGTTCGGCAATCTCCCAGTTCTCATCGCTGCCAATGTATTTAGAGTGATCTTCCTGATCGCGCAAAGAAATCTGAGTGGTAAAATCCTCGAAGCCTAATGTATTGAAGACATAGAGCACTAGGTCAATTACTTTCTTAAATTCATCCTTTACCTGATCGGGGCGACAGAAAATATGGGCATCATCCTGCGTAAAGCCCCGCACGCGAGTCAGGCCGTGTAACTCGCCGCTTTGCTCATAACGGTATACCGTACCAAATTCCGCGTAGCGTATAGGTAATTCTTTGTAGGAATGCGGTCGGCTCTGATAAATCTCGCAGTGGTGCGGACAGTTCATTGGCTTCAACATAAACTCTTCGCCCTCGTGGGGAGTGCTGATCGGCTGAAAAGAATCCTTACCGTATTTCTCGTAGTGTCCGGAAGTAACGTACAAATCTTTATGCCCAATGTGCGGGGAAATTACTGGCTGGTAACCCGCTTTTTGTTGGGCTTTCTTCAGGAAGCTTTCTAATCGCTCCCGCATCACTACTCCTTTGGGTAACCAGAGGGGTAGCCCCTGCCCTACTTTTTCTGAGAAAATGAACAAGTCTAACTCTCTACCTAGTTTGCGATGGTCGCGCTTCTTCGCTTCTTCTAGTAGCTCTAAGTACTCTTTTAGCTCTTTCTGTTTAGGAAAAGTAATGCCGTAGATTCGGGTAAGCTGCTTATTTTTTTCGTCGCCTCGCCAATAGGCACCGGCTACGCTCATCAGCTTAATTGCTTTGATAAACCCGGTATTGGGAATATGTGGTCCGCGACACAAATCCACAAAATGTCCTTGCTGATAAAAAGTAATCTGACCGTCTTCTAAACCCTCAATTAGCTCCAGCTTATACTCGTCGTCTTTTTTGGTAAAATAATCTACAGCATCAGCCTTGCTGACCGCTTTACGCTCGTACGCATTTTTCTGACGAGCCAGCTCTTGCATCTTAGCTTCAATCTTAGGTAAATCATCCTCTCCCAAGGACTGTTCACCCAAATCTACATCGTAGTAAAAACCGTTGGCAATGGGTGGACCAATACCAAATTTAATTCCCGGATAAAGCTCTTCCAGGGCTTCGGCCAGCAAGTGAGCCGACGAATGCCAGAAAGCTGATTTTCCCTCCAGATCATTCCAGGTCAGTAGTTGTAAATCAGAATCTTGCTCAATAGAACGGGTGGCATCCCACACTTCGCCATCTACTTTGGCCGCTAATACATTTCGGGCTAACCCTTCGCTGATGCTCTGGGCAACTTCTAATCCAGTTGTTCCCCTAGAATACGATCGTTCGCTTCCGTCGGGTAAGGTTATTTTTATTTCTTCGGCCATTGTTATGGGTTAGGTTCTTCAGGAGTGATAGACTTCATGCTGGGTACTCCCTGCTTCATTCGCTGAAATTCTTCTTCCTGTTTTTTGCGATACAAATATGCAACTTTTCCCCGTAGATCGTCAAGCTCTTGCTGGGCTATTTGATGGGTACTGTACTGCTGCATAGAATCTAGTTCGAGAATGGCTTCATACTGTTCAATGGCTCGCGAATAGTTATACCGCTTATTCTGAACCCGAGCCAGCGTTAGCATAGCTTGTTTATCATCATCTTGAATATCCAGTAGTTGACGAGAATAATGGGCGGCGGAGTCGTAACGACGGTCTTGGTAATGCAGGTTTTGCAATTCTCGCAGTACCACTGGAGTACGAGTCTGAGCTTTAACCTGATACAAAACTATCCGGGCACTATCTTCATAACCAGTTTTTCGTAGAATTCGTGCCTGTTGCAACAGTAGGCGGCTATCTGTAGCATTTTTAGGTTGTTGAAGAATCTTTTCCATATACGATTTAGCCCGCTCGTAATCGTTGGTATTCATATAAAAATCCACTAGTACTCCGTATACTGCTACGGCATCAGCACCAAGTTTCAGACTTTTAAGTAGATTTTGCTCCGCAGCTAGCGTATCACCCAGCATGACCAATGCTTTTCCTTTCCGAAAATAGTTTTGGGGATTTTTAGGTGCGTACATTAGAGCACTATCACTGTAATGCAAAGCATCCTCGAAGTAGTTACTGTTAATACTAGCTTCCGCTAAAATATCATAGATGTCAATTAATTCGCCTCCTTTACTACGCGCTAATTTAGCGGCTCGTACTGCTTCACGATTTTGCCCTTTTAATAATAAGGCTTGAGCACTCACAAGATGATATGTCGGCTCATCATCGCTAATTTCTAGAGCTTTTCGGATACTAGCCAGCGCATTATTGGCTTTGCTTTGCTGAAGCAGTAATTCGGCCCGATGATAGTGAGCGTCGGCATTTTCTGGTTCATCTTGAATAATTTCGTCTACCGAAGCCAACGCATAAGTATAGTACTCCTCATCAAAGGTGGGCACTTCCGGAATATTGTACGCTTCTTGCGAGGTACAAGCTATTAGTGTACCTAAAATAGCGATAAGCCCAATAATAGATTTTAGTGGAATTGTCATTTGTGGTTTATTTCTTGATGTGTTCAGGCCGCTATGGAAAAGTGTTAAGGGGTGCTCGAGTGCCAAAAGTGGAATTCTACACTACCACCTGAACACACAAAAACGTTAACATTTTTTATTAAACACAATCTTCCGAAAAATCATTGACAATTTATCAGTAAAAACTGCTCACATCTTTCATCCGGTTTGCCTGCTGATCATTTTGGGCAAAATTGAAACCCGGTTGGAGACTGTACGCGCCCACTTCACCCTGTTTGCTGATCGCCAGAAATCCAATTTGGATATCTTTGGCATTCTTTTGTTTCGCAATTCGTCGTACTGCTTTCTCGCAAGCCTGCTGGGGAGAATTGCCCTGTCGCATTAATTCTACAATCAGATGGGCCCCGCATATTTTAATAATGGCCTCGCCCATACCCGTAGCGGTAGCGGCTCCTACTTCATTGTCAACGAATAATCCCGCACCAATAATAGGTGAATCACCCACTCTGCCGTGCATTTTGTACGACAAGCCACTAGTGGTGCAGGCTCCCGATAGGTTCCCATCGGCATCTAAGGCTACCATACCAATCGTATCGTGGTTCTCTACATTGATAATTGGTTTGTATTCGGCTTTCTTTAACCATTCCTGCCAAGCCTTTTCAGCTCGCTTAGTTAGTAGGTTCTCCCGTTCAAATCCCTGGTTTAATGCAAACTCTAGGGCTCCTTCGCCTACCAACATTACATGAGGAGTTTCATCCATCACCAGCCGAGCTACCGAGATTGGGTGTTTAATTTCCTCTAGGCAAGCTACGGCACCACACTCGCCGTTTTCATCCATAATACAGGCATCGAGCGTCACTCGTCCATCGCGATCGGGCAAACCTCCGTAGCCTACACTTAGATTATCTTCGGCTTCGGTTACTCGTACTCCGGCCTCTACGGCGTCTACTGACCTCCCTCCCTTCTGCAAGATTTCCCAGGCAGCCATATTGGCATTAATTCCGTGGTTCCAGGTAGAAACCACAATAGGTTTAGTAGTTGGTTTAGCCAGCGCCTGAGAGGTAGAAGTGGCAGCCATCGCTGTAGAAACAGTTGCTGCACCAGCACTTAATTTTTTAAGGAAATTTCTTCGTCGGATCATGGTGTATAGTAATTTATTAGGGCAATAAAGTAACAAACTTGACCGATAACCTACAAGGGGGCACTGTTTTTACCGAAAAAGCGTTGCCGACGAAACACCTGATACTACCCGTATGAAATCTCGCTTTGGTATCGCCCTTATTTTCTTTTTATTCTGTTTTTTACCTTTCACAGAAAGTTGGGCTCAGAGAAATAAGCGTCAAGAGCCACCCCAGCCTACTCCAAGAAGTAATAATCAGCGGTTGGCTTCGTCTTACACATCCAAGTCAAAAAAGGCTATCAAATACTACGAAGATGCTTTTTCCTTCTTTTTACGGCGGCAATACGGCCAAGCCCTGGAATTACTGGAATACTGCCTGAAAAAAGATCCAGCTTTTTCTGAGGCTCATCTACAGGCAGCTAAAATTTACGAAGCATTATCCGAACCGGCTCGAGCTGCGTATCACTACAAAAAAGTAGTAAAGCAGCAGAAAAGAAATCCCAGATTTGTGGAGGCTCCCTATCAATTGGCTCAAATATATTTTCAACAGGGAAATTATAATGACGCCCGTGAGCAAGCATCCTCAGCTATCGAAACGCCCCAAGCAGCTCCGGTGATTCGGGAAGAAGCTAGGTCACTTTTAGCCAATATTGATTTTGCCGAAGAAGCGATACAGCATCCGGTAGATTTTCAGCCCCAACGAGTGGAGGGCGAATTACACCAGTTTCCATTACAGTATTTCCCGGTACTAACAGTTAACCAGCAGACAATGATCTTTACTGGGCGACGGGGAATTACACCTCAGTATGATGAGGATATTTACGTAAGTGAAAAGGATCAGCAAGGGAATTGGCAGGCTCCCGAACTTCTTTCGGAAAATATTAACACCATGCGTAACGAAGGAACATGTGCTGTTTCGGCCGATGGTCGTACTTTGATTTTTACAGCTTGCGAAGGGCGAAAAGGCTACGGTAGCTGCGATTTATTTGTGAGCTACAAAAAAGGCAATATCTGGTCGGTACCAAAAAACCTAGGAGTTGAAGTAAACTCATCAGCTTGGGAATCCCAACCTACTTTATCTGCCGACGGCAATACGCTATACTTTGTATCGGATAGAAAAGGTGGGCTCGGAAAAATGGATATCTACCGTACCCAGCGCCAACCTCAAGGAGAGTGGACTAAAGCCCAGAATGTAGGAAAAAGCATTAATACCCCTCGCGATGAGGTTTCGCCCTTCATTCATGTAAATGGGCAAACGCTGTATTTTGCCTCCAATGGCCGCCCTGGCTTTGGGGGGTATGATTTGTACGTAACCGAAGAAACCAACGGGCAATGGGGAGAGCCTAAAAACCTGGGTTACCCTATTAATACTTATGAAGATCAAGCTTCACTGTTTATCACTGCTGATGGACAAGATGCTTATTACTCTAACGAAGAGAAGCGACAAGGACAATACGTCCGCAGCGAGATTTATACCTTCGCTATTCCGGCGGAGATTCAGGTGCAAAAGCGTAGTAACTACGTGTTTGGTAAAGTGTACCACGCCCTAACCAAAGAACCACTGGGTGCTTCTGTTGAACTAGTTGACTTACGCCAGCAGCAACCTCTGTCTGCCGTAACGTCTGATCCGGTAAACGGAGAGTACCTGATGGTACTGACCGAAGGCTCAGAATATGCACTGTACGTTAACAAAGAAAACTTCCTCTTTAAAAGTTTAGCATTTAATTACTTGACTCCAGCGGAGACTTATGTTCAAGACCCTATTGAGATTGATATTTACCTTGATCCGGTAGAAAAAGGGCGAGAAACGGTGTTGAATAATGTTTTCTTCGATACAGATAAATATTCTATTAAAGAGAAATCCGAACCGGAGCTCAATAAAATTGCGGCTTTTCTGCAAGAGAATTCAACTATTTCCGTTTCTATCAATGGGCACTCTGATAACGTAGGCTCTGATTCGTACAATCAAACGCTTTCTACTCAGCGAGCTAAAGCCGTTTATGACTACTTAGTTGAGGCGGGAGTACCCGCTGAACGACTGGCCTTCCGAGGTTACGGAGCTGATGAGCCTATTGCGGATAATGATACAGCGGAAGGTCGGCAAAAAAATCGGCGGATCGCGTTTGAAATCTTGTAGGAATCCTGTACCTTTTCCGTTATGTTAGATAGACTGTGGAATAATATTTTGTCGCTATTTTTAACCGATACTATCAGTTGTGAAGCCGTTATTTAAGGTGCAAGACTATAACCTTGCGGAGTGGATACCCTTCTTGCGCTTGGTGTCGGTTCCCTTTATTTTATTACTGATTGGTCTAGATTTGAGGCTTTTAGCGGCTTTTGCCTACTTCGCCAGTTTTTGCTCCGATGCTTTAGACGGTTTTGTGGCTCGCACTTTTGATATGGAAACCGACCGACGCGGTCGCCTTGATTCTATCGCCGATGAGGCAATATTAATTGCTGGATTAGTTGGTTTATACGTGTTTGAACCCACCTTTTTCACTGAACACCTTTTTTGGATTACCGTCGCTATTGGCTTGTATGTGTTCCAATTGGCATTTGCGCTCATTCGTTACGGTACCTACTCTAGCTTTCATACTATTTCGGCTCGAGCCGCTACGGTAATACAGGCTCTTTTTTTTATGAGTATGTTCTTCTTTGGTCCTCAGCCTTGGCTATTCATTATTATGATTGGCTTATCACTGATAGACTCCCTGGAGGAAGTAATTTTAATCGCGCGTTTACCCCAGTGGCAGGCCCACGTAAATGGTATTTTCTGGCTTTGGAAGGCTCAGCGAGAGGAAAATCAAGAAAGGATTCATAACTAAATGGAAGCTGTTTTTAAAGTCGTTATTAATACTGACTACTAATCGATGCTAGGTAATGTACTACTTGCTATCTGATGTGCTGCCTAGTGAGAACCCCATTAAAGTACCCTGATTTCTCCCAACCAACAGCATAGCATCGCCCGATGAAGATCGTAATCTTTGAAAGGATTGCACATAGCCCGGAGCGAAAAAGCCACTTTCCTGAAATTTTAGTGCGCGGAACTGCCTCCGCTCTTCACCTAAAAGGCATAATCCGATGCTAGCATCACTTCGAGAGGTTTCTACTTCCCACTCGTATCGGTTTCCTGCTACTACCAAATCTAGTTTGCCGTCCTGATTTAGGTCTTCGGCAATTACATCATTGATTGCAGAGATTTGGGCTTCGGGTGGAAGAGGCATAAAGGTAAAGGTAGAGTTACCTTCATTATACAGTACACCGGAAGCAAGCTGCGTAGTCTGGTAGTGCGGTAGACTATCGGTCATGTCTTCGGCTAGTAACTGTTCTAAGGTAGCTGAAGCATAGGAGTGGTAGTTAGGAACCTTGCGCTGCCAAGTAGGTATCTGGGCTAAAAGCTTGTCTCGGCCAACTACCGGGTAACGCTTCCCACGTTGATAGTAACTCATAATAGCTTCGGATGTGCCATTTTGGTCGAAGTCTTTCACGAAAATCTCCAGTGGCTCTTCGGAACTGGCAGAAAATCGAGTATTTAGCCCCTCGTTACCTAGCACAAAATCATCGTTACCATCGCTATCTATATCTACTTTAGTAATAGAATTCCACCAACCACTGTTTGACATTATCTGACCAAGCGAATCCTGAACGGTTAGATTGGTACTTCGCCGTAGATTACCCTGCTGATTCTCCCAAACGATTACCTGCATCCAATGCCCCACTACGATCAGATCATCATCTGCATCCTGGTCAATATCGGCCCAGGTAGCATCAGTTACCATACCAGAAATCGTTAATTCTTGGCGGTTAAACGTATTACCTTCATTAATTAGTAAGTACGAGGGAGCCGATTGAGGGTACTCTTGGGGTGAAGTACTTCCGCCCACAAATAAATCCGTATCACCATCTTGATCAAGATCAGTTGCCGCAATACAACTACCACGAAGCTCCGGTAGCTTTCCAAGCGAAAAATTTCCAGAGCCATTATTAAGATACAACCGATCCTGATGATTGACCCCACTAGTAACGTACAGGTCTAAATCTTGATCTTGATCAATATCAACCAATAGCGCGTCGGTATCTTGATGCGTTTTGTCTTGTTTTAATACTGACGGAGCAAATGTTCCGTCTCGCTGCTGGATAAAAAAGGAACTAGCGTAGCCAGCACCATTTCCTACGAAGATATCTTCCAGTTGGTCGCCATTGATATCTCCTACTGCAAAACAGGGGCCTTGGCTCGATAATGAGAATGGCAGCAACGGTTCTTCCTCAAAATCATCAATCGAGCGCATTTCGTGGATAAAAGAAAAGGGTACAACTGCTTGAAACAGGGGAAGTGAAGATAGTTTCTTCGGTAGTTCGTTGTTAGCTAATGCAGTTTGCTGACCGATGATAACTTTTTCGTTAATGTCTATATCAGTCAGGGTTTGGGTTGAGCCACTCGGCCAGTCTATCGTCAGTCGATTTATGCTTTGTTGATCCCCTAACCCGAAATGTAGAACTGGGTCTACCGACGACTGAAACCCTCGGGTGGTGGTCAGTTCCTGCAATTGCTGAGTACCGTTGTAGTAGACCGTGACTTTGGCTCCTATCCCAAAATGATTGTCTTTCTTTCCTCTTAGCTGAACTTGTAGGTAGCTCTTTCCTTGACTCAGATTTTCGTACACTATTGCTGGGTCATCCAAGTTATTGAGCACTAAATCCAGATCGCCGTCTTGATCTAAATCAGCGTAGGCGGCTCCATTGGTAAAGCCCGAAAGGTCTACTCCCCACTGGGCCGATACATCCGTAAAGCCTAGCTGATGATTGTTACGAAAGGTGTAGTTCGGCAATCTAGCTACCGGAAAGTGCGCCTGCACTTCTAAGAACGAAAGGTTTTTATCTCGCTGTTCCTGAATTTGGGTCCAGGCATCTTTGTTCTGTATATCGCGCCGGATACCGTTGGATACGAATAAGTCCTTCCACCCATCGTTGTCCATATCAAATAATAGGGTAGACCAGCTCCAGTCGGTACTAGAAATACCGGCCAGTTGCCCCACTTCACTAAAAATGGGTAGCCCTTCTTCAGTCACCCCCCGGTGAAGCTGAAGGGTATTTTGCATATACTGATAATGATACCCCTCCTTCAGCATCCGGGAAAATTTATGGCGGCTCATGCCCACCATATTAGCTTGGTAACGATAATGGTCATCGGCTTTCATATCAGCTACGATAATATCCGGCAGACCATCGTTGTTATAATCAGCAATGTCGGAACCCATACTGGAGAAAGAAGTGTGCCCGATGCTTTCCGACAACCTCTCTTTAAAAGTACCGTCCTGCTGATTGAGATATAAAAAGTCAGGTTCAAAGAAGTCATTAGCCGCATAGATGTCGGGGTAGCCATCGTCATTCAGATCGCTGACCGTAGCACTCAGGCCAAATGCAAACCGTTGGATACCCGCTGCCTTACTAACATTGGTGAAGTACGTGCCATCGTTCCGATAAAGCTGACTGGCTTCGTTGCGTTCCGGAGTATACTTTTTTTTGAATATTTCCTCCTGATTGAAGTTGAATTTGACGGAATGGTTGACCAAATATAAATCCAAGTCTCCGTCCAGATCGTAGTCCAAGAAAGTTGCTTGGGTAGAGTAACCGTTATCGTTGATTCCCCAGTCCCGCGCTTGTTCGGTAAAGATGAAATTACCTTGGTTGATGTACAGTAGATTATTGCGAAACCCCCGATCACCCGAACGGCATACGTAAATATCCAGTAGCCCATCGTTGTTGACATCAGCCATGGTAACTCCGGTCGTCCAGAGATTCTGTTTTAGAATACCAGCCGATAGCGTAACATCAGCAAACGTTAGTTCGCCCTGGTTCCTATACAGGCGGTCGCCCACCATATTGCCGGTGAAGTAAACATCGGGGTAACCGTCGTTATCCAAATCACCGATAGCTACGCCACCTCCGTTGTAAAAGTAGGGATAGGATAAGAAGTTCTGCCGTTCGGTTTCCTGAATATTGTTGGCAAAGTCGAAAGCGGGTATCGTATCCCCGTTCTCTACCGTGAACACCGCCCGGAATAGCCTAGAATGATCTACTGCTCTTCCCGACGAAGTCTCCGGCGAATTACAGCCGAAAAAGAGCAGTAGTATGGCTTGGGTAGCGTAGTTTATTCTTCTGATCTGGTCTGATGGCATACGCATTAAGATAGCTAAAATTCCGCTTGCTATCTCATCATTGAGGGTACTGAGTTAGATTAGGGTTAAGATCTAATTCCTCCTGGGGAACCGGAAAATACTCGTGTGTTCCGGTTTGCCATCCTAACGGGCCAAGTATCTCAGCAGCCCGATTTTGACGTTTCAGGTCAAAGAAGCGGTGTCCTTCGAAAACTAGCTCAATCCGACGCTCGTGGTAGATCAGCGATCGTAGCTCGTTCTGGTCGGTAGTACTAAGCGGGGGTAATTCTGCCCGTTCGCGAACTTCGTTAAGTGGCACTAGCGCTTCGGCGGAACGACCTAATTCATTCAGAGCCTCCGCGTAGTTCAGTAGTATTTCAGCGTAGCGAAGAATTGGGAAGTTAATATCGTAGTTATTAGCATCATTTAGCGGTCGACCCTCCGGTAAGAACTTACGGACGTTGGAATCCGTGTAAAAAACAGTGTTGGATCCTATCTCGGGAGCTGGAAATGGATCAATAATTCCGTCGCCGTTGAGGTCAATAGAATCATTAGCCCCTACCAGTAGTAGCGATGCTTTGCGACGGATATCGCCCTCCTCGAAGGCATAAATGACATCCACACTGGGAGTGTACCAATTGGCCCAACCGATCATCGGACTCCACATCACGCTGTACAAGTTTTCGGACTGACCACTCCAGAAACTAGGCGCTCGGCTCACCGACTGCATTTCAAACAGCGATTCTTCACTGTTCTCATTCTGACCACTAAACATACTGCCGTAATCATCAATCAGATTGTACGTATTCAACCCCACTACTTGTTCACTAGCTTGAACAGATTCTTGCCACTTTCCTTCGTAAAGATACACTCGGCTTAGCAAACCCAGAGCCGATCCTTTAGTAGCTCGACCAATTTCAGCATCTCCCTCAATGCTAACGGGTAGCACATCCGCCGCTTCCATAATGTCCTGCTCTACCTGAGCGTAAACCAATGATTGATCCGTGCGAGAAAGAGCACTGTACTCATCTCGGGTGAGAATTTCAGTAACCAAAGGAACATCACCGTAGGATATTATTAGAGTGAAATAATACAGTCCCCGAAGAAACTTTGCTTCGGCCGCGAATCGTTGGCGTAGGGCATCGTCCATTTCAATTTCAGGAAGCTTCTCCAATAGAATGTTTGCCCGGAAGATACCTTTGTAGGAATCGTACCAGCGAGCCCTCGTAAACGGATTATCCTGCACCCAGCGGTAGTCGCTCAGTGCTTTGTAGTGAAACCCAAAATCTCCGTTGTCCCCGGTTTGTTCGTCAATATTATCAGATGTTGATTCTCCCAATGGGAAGATTGCGTCGCGGTAGTAGCCCTTTTGACCTACTATATCGTATACAGCGGTCAGAGCTTGTTCGGCATCTTGGGCAGTCTGGAAGAAATTCTCATCCACTACGCCATTCTGGTATTCCTTCGTTACGAAATCTTCACCGCAGGAAAAGACTACTAGGGATAATAAAGCAATAGAAAAATAGATACTATATTTCATAAGAGTCTTAGGTTAAAATTAAAAACTGATGTTAAGACCTACGGAGTAGGTGCGAGCTTGGGGATACAAATCCTGATCAATACCATTAGCAGCGGTATTATTACCATCGAAACCAATTTCGGGATCGTTTCCACTATATTTTGTGAAAGTAAGCAGGTTTTGTCCGGCTAAAAAAGCCCGAGCCTGCGTGATTCCGATTCTAGATAAAAGAGTCTCGGGGAAGTTATACCCAATCTGAAGCTGGCGCAATCGCAAAAACGATCCATCCTCAACTAAGTGGGTTCCAACTCGCACGTTCTGATTAGGATCAGTAACAATCGGGCGCGGAACGGTATTGCTAGTACCCGGCCCATTCCAGGCATTAACTACAGTCACACTTTTATTAAACGAGCGGCCAGAAGATTCTCGGATAGAACGAGCCAGATTCAACACCTCGTTGCCTTGCACTCCAAAGAACTGAAGGCTCATATCAATCGCGCCATAACGAAAATTAGCGTTAATCCCGTAGGTAAAATCCGGTACAGGACTGCCGATAATTTGTCGGTCGTCACCAGTAATGCGCCCGTCGCCGTCCAAATCGCGGTACTTAAAATCGCCGGGGGCGGTACCGTTCAATTGGAAAGGAGTGCTTTCGTCACCATCAATCGCATTCGCTGCTTGTACTTCACCTTCGGTCTGAAATAGCCCTTCGGTTACTAAGCCGTAAAACACTCCCAACGGTTGCCCCACTCGAACTAAGGCTACTGCCCCGGAACCCGAGTAGGTAGATGCGACAATTTCGTTCAGCACATCAATATCAACCACCTCGTTGCTGAAGGTAGTCAAGTTAACATTCAAATCGTAGGTGAATTTTCCAGTAACTTTTCGGTAGTTGGTACTAAGTTCTAAACCTTTGTTAATAAGTTCGCCTACATTATCTACTGTTCTGGCCAAGCCAGAAACACCGGCCAACGGAAGGGTTAGCAGCATATCAGTACGGGTTTTTTCGTAGTAATCAGCCGTAAACGTAAGGCGATTTTCTAGCAAGCCCAGGTCAGCCCCTACGTTCCATTCAGTAGAAGTCTCCCACTGGATATTTGGATTACCTAGCTCCTCTAAAGCTGCTCCCAAGCTGGAAGTACCTTGTTGGTTACCAAATGGATAGTTGAACCCCGTGTTGAGGGCCGCTAGATACTTGAAGTTTCCGATAGCATCCGAACCCACTTGTCCCCAGCCTCCGCGCAGCTTAACGTCATTAAACAGTTCGGAGTTGAAAAAAGCTTCTTCCGAAACTCTCCAACCTGCCGAGAACGAAGGAAATACTCCAAACTTATTGTTGGGACCAAATTTAGACGAACCATCGCGCCGGATGTTGGCGGTTAATAGATAGCGGTCGTCATAATTGTATATAACCCGGCCAAATATCGAGGCGAGTGATTCTTCATTCATCCGAGTTTCAGAAATATTAACTAGTGCACTATTAGAAACCTCAGTGAAAGCATCGCTTTCGTATTCAGCGGAGGCTCGAAGGAACTTGTACTGTTGGCTCTGCGCCGACGTACCGGCCATCACTGAGAAAGTATGCTTGCCAATAGATTTTTCGTAAGTAGCAAAGTTCTCCCATAGCCAAAAGGTAAAATCGTCACTAGAGCGATTTACATTAGAAAATAAATCCTCCAATAAGCCCTCTCGATAAGGAGGTTCCGAGAAGTAGGTATTCCGGGCTTGTAAGTCAGTAGAGAAACTGGTGCGGAAGGTCAAACCAGGAATAGGTTCAAAGTTAACGTAGAGATTTCCTAATAATCGATTCTGAATATTCTCTCGTTCGGGTAGTAATATTTGGGATGCTGCATTTCTTCTTCGTTCCAACCGAGTATCCGTTGGGCCTGCAAAGCTACCATCAGGATTATAAACGGGTTCAGTCGGCAACATCTGATAAATATTAGTGAATGCTCCGTGAATAAATGTGCGATTTCCAGAACCGTTATCGTAACGTGAAGTACGGCTAAATGCCAAGCTATTACCCATTGACCAGCGGTCGCTGAGCTTATTATCAGTATTCACCCGGAAAGACATCCTTCGATGAAATGTTTCCAGCATAATACCATCGTTGTTGAAAAAGTTAGCTGATACGAAGTAGTTGTGTTTTTCGGTACCCCCCGAGATTGATAACTGGTGATCCTGAATGCTGCCATTGTCCATAAGCACGTCTTTCCAGTTAGTGCCCTCGCCTAACGAAGCCGGATTATCAAAAGGCGCATCTTCACCAGCAGCAGTAAAAGCCCGATTCATATTCTCAGCAAACTCCTGAGCATTCATTGGCCGAGGCAAGTTAGTGGTAGGTACCTGCACGCCATAGTAACCATTGTAGCTTAAAACAGGCTGACCAGTCGCGCCTCGTTTTGTGGTGATAAGCACTACTCCATTGGCCGCTCTCGCTCCGTAAATGGCAGCGGAAGCGGCATCTTTTAGCACCTCTACTGATTCAATATCATTGGGGTTCAGCGTGGATAGTGGATTACTCGTTTCACTATTACCCGCTCCGACAATCACTCCGTCAATTACATACAGGGGGTTACTGTTGTTAATAGAGCCGATACCACGAATTCGGACACTGATACCGCCCCCAGGTTGTCCGCTATTAGAAGTAACGTACACTCCCGCCGCCCGTCCCTGAATGGCTTGGTCAAAACTGGCCACCTGTACTTGTTCAAGTTCTTCTCCCGAAAGAGAAGCAATAGCTCCGGTAATATTACTTTTTTTCTGAGTTCCGTAACCGACGACGACGACCTCCTCTAGCGAGGCAATATCTTCTGACATCTCTACATTAATTTCCTGCCGACTACCGACAGCGATTTCCTGGGTAAAATACCCAATGGAGCTGAACACTAACGTTGGATTTTCGCCTTGAACCGAAAGGCTAAATGTGCCTTCTACATCACTAATTGTTCCGTTGGTTGCTCCTTTTACCAAAATATTGACTCCCGGTAGCGGCGAACCGTCACCCTTATCAGTTATTTTACCAGTGATAGTGCTTTGGGCTACAATGAAGCCAGGAAGAAATAGCCCCAAAGTGAGAATGGCTAATCTTCTGGCAGTAGCCCATGAGTAGGATTGTTTCATAGTTAAAAGGTTATTGTATTAGAAAATAGTATTAGTCCGCGTTATCTATTAGTTAGTGCATATTATTATCAGAGTCCGAGTATTCTATCCTACAGCTTCTCCCAAGAAATTTCTCTCTAAACGGCTTCTTTTTTTCTAATTATTTAATTGCATTAGCAAATCCAGTATTGTATTTACCAGTATCTACACAAATGAATGAGTATTACTCGAGATATTCTACTACTAAATTTGTAGGAATCTATACTATTTTGATATATAGTGGCTATGAGTTAGTGGCGGCGCAAAAGACACGCGATTTACAGGTGATAGTGTTAGCGAGTTTAGTGGAGTGGAAGTAGCTAATTTAGTTCATCTTTTACCGGCTGCTTTTTGCTGCTTTTTTAAGAAGGCAACTAAACGATCTTTTCTTGAGTACTTAAAGGAAATAAAGGTAGGGTACGCCAGTACGCACTGCGCGAGAGTAAAGTACGCTGAGCGTTTCAGAAGTTTGTTACGCTAGCAGTTACAACGACGTAGCAAATTTTAATAGGCAGTTTAAGCAACTAAAGTCATTTACTCCCTCAAGTTACCGTAAAGCATATAAAGAGGGCGAACTATCCTTAGCATCTGAATTATCAGACTCAGAGAAAGACCGTTTAATTAATAAAGCTAATTTGTTACTAGCCATGATGAAGTAGTTTTTTGTCCCGATACGAGAGATTCTAGTTACCAGAAGATGAACCCGCAAGTAGCGTTCTAAATACTATTCCGATAGTTCTCTATCGGGATAAATCCAAGAAGCATGGCGAAAAGGTTGCCAAGATACGTTGGCTAAATCTACCGAACTATCCACCATTGGTGCCCGTTCGCGACCATTAAGACTTACCTCGCCGTGCGCGTAGACCGCTACGTCCTCGTGTCCGCGTTCTTGGTATATTTTATCCAGATACTGACTGAATTGCCATATCATATCCGGATGAGTGGCTAGTTTGCGAGCTTGTTTAGGTGTGAGATGATCACGTGGTTCTTCCCACCAGGTTTCCCCAGTTGCTTTATCTTCCACCATAAACCGAACCGAACCGGACTTAGTACGCAGCATCATCCGCCACGATAAGCGATGGCCTTCCTCCGTCCAAAACACATTTCCTTCGTACAAATGGTGCCTTAACGGTAAATACACCTGCCAAGCAAAGTATAATATTCCCAGAGCTAAAGCCCAGGTAGGTAATTTGTAGTTGGTAGACGAAACGGCTTCAGCAGTAAGTGGTGGTTTTTTCTGGAAAAATAACCGACGAACCTGTTCAGGGGGAAAGAAAAACACACAAAGCGCAATAGCGAGATAAGGGAAAATACCAATATGAAAAACGGCTGAATTAAATCCGTGAAAAAACACTCCTATTGCAAACGCCCAAGGTCGAGTTTTACGCCATAGCAAAGCCGGAATAATCAGACCATCGAAGGCGATACCACCGTAGGCTACTATGGTTTGTAGCCATTCTTTTTGCAATATTGGACCGATGAGCCAAAAATCAGCTTTACCAGCAAACCATAAGCCAATGGGAATACCCGCCAACCAATCAGGATATAGCTTAGCTAACGAGGCGAACGTATATACAATGAATAATTGCACCACAAAAACCACCGCACACCAACGCGGGCAGGTAAGTAACTTTGCTACTCTTTTCTGCCGCGTGTCAAGCGAATAGTAGCGATGGGCAGGCATCAAAGCCATAACCCAGCACAGCAGCATCAGTAAGTAATAGTGGTTATTGTAACTGGTCTTCTGCAAAAGATAGCTAATTGACCACAGTACGGCATACGTTAGTATTGCTATCCGGTAGCGATAACCTAGCATGACTATAACCCCTGCTATCCCCATAAGTCCGTAGACTATGTACATTGTTTCGCCCACAAATAGTTGCAGGAAATCTAGACCAATAAAGTTAAAGGTAAACGCAGGCTCAACGTATGTTCGGCGAACCCAGCCGGTTAAAATAGCCCCAAAACCCTCCGCAGCAATCAAAAGGCCAAAGGCTATCCGAAACAGAATGAGTGAACTATTATCTATAGGTTCGGTCAGCCAGACGGACAAACCCACTGCTCGTCGACTAGATATTGAAGTGTGAGTTAGGGTATCCATTGTGGCAAAGATACTAGAGAGACTCTACTTTTAAGCAAATCTGTCGCAAGTAAGCTATCGTTAAATTTGAAATAGAAAAAGTCATACTTATGGTATTCATTTGTTATTATAACATTCGCTTACTATGACGCATCAGGATTTTAAGAAGTATTCCGTTAGACAGCAAATTTATACGATTCACCAGTACGCCCATTTCTTAACGCTCACCACTATTGGGGATTGTATCACTCGCTTGTACGCACTAGATGATTTCTTTGTAGAGTACCGATACAATATTACTACATTACAAGTTAGTGTAGACGCTTTTAAAGATACTGATAGACTTGCTTCATTTTTGAATGAAGTAGACCTGTCAGTTTTCAGCTGAATTGATTATAGGGCAGACGGCAAAAAACCCTTCTGCATCAATAATGGCTTTAGTTTCCGACGAAAGTTGAGCTGTTGACCAGAGTTAGGAAATTCAATCATTTCGTGGTGAATTACCTGGAACCCACTTTTCTTTAGCGGTTCGGCTACGCCCCGAAAAATTACCGCTGAAACTAAAACAATAGGCACATTAGGGTTCGCCACTGCAAGTATCTTCTGTATAAGTTCGGGGACATTCTCACGGTACACGTTAGAGCGAGCGATAGCCGTAGTATTCGGCAATGGAGAATCGTGACCGTGAATCAGAAAAAAGCCTTCTTCTTGGAAACGTTCTAAAAAGTAGTGTTTCTCGGCTCGTAGCTGCCTTACAGTGTCAAAAGCTGCAACCTCTTCCGCAAACAGCACCTTCATCATTTCCAGAAACAAGCTATCGCCCCTACGTACATTTTCAAAATAAAAGTAGCGATTTCGCTCTTTAGGCGGAGGTGCTTCTGTCACGAAAAGCAGCTTGACCCTATTAGGCCGGTATTTCTCTCGTGCTTCAGCAAACTTAGTCATTGGTTGCTAATACACTATTCATTGCTAATTGTTCACTGTTCATTGCACTTTGTCTTGAACCATTTCTGGTAAATCACGGTATATTTAGCAAATCTTGCATTATGAAAAAGAGAGTGGTAGTCGGTATGTCCGGTGGAGTGGACTCCAGCGTAGCGGCGCACTTACTAGTAGAACAAGGCTGCGAGGTGATTGGCCTGTTTATGAAGAACTGGCACGACGACAGTGTGGTCATCAGTAGAGAGTGCCCTTGGGTGGAGGACAGTCAGGATGCTTTAATCGTCGCCCAAAAGCTAGGTATTCCCTTCCAGACGATTGACCTGAGTAAGGAGTACAAGGAGCGAATTGTGGATTATATGTTTCGTGAATACGGGCAAGGTCGTACACCTAACCCGGATGTGCTGTGTAATCGGGAGATCAAATTCGATATTTTTCTTAAAACTGCGCTGCGACTGGGGGCTGATTTCGTAGCTACCGGACACTACTGCCGTAAATCTGAAAGCACGGATTCGGCGGGTAACAAAATGTACCATTTGCTTGCGGGAAAAGACCAAAATAAAGATCAAAGCTACTTTTTGTGCCAACTGAACCAGGAGCAGTTAAGTAAAGCCCTATTTCCCATTGGGAACATGGAAAAATCAGAGGTGCGCCAAATAGCCCGTGATTTGGACTTAGTAACTGCTGAGAAAAAAGATTCTCAGGGGCTGTGCTTTATAGGAAAAGTTCGACTACCAGAATTTTTACAGCAAAAGCTACTGCCGAAGAAGGGTAGAATCATAGAAATACCGAAAGAGGCTTCTGTCTTCGAGCGTCAACTAGTAACTACTTCGGACGCCGAAACTAATACGGATAGTCTAGCTGAATTAGCGGCTCCCTACTCGTATCACCCTACGTTAGGAAAGGTAGTAGGCGAACACCAGGGTGCTCACTATTTTACGATTGGTCAGCGAAAAGGACTCAATGTAGGCGGTAGTCCCGAGCCGCTGTTTGTATTAGCTACTGACACAATTGAGAATGTGGTGTACGTCGGCCAAAGTGATCAGCACCCCGGATTGTATCGATTGGCTTTACTGGTTACCAACGGGGAGATTCATTGGCTACGGGAAGATTTACAGCTTGAGGTTGGGGAAGAAGCGCGCTATCAAGCCCGCATTCGCTACCGCCAACCTTTGGAAGAAGCTACGCTGCATCAAACTCCTGAAGGACTCCACATTGTATTTGATCGCCCCCAGAAAAGTATTGCTGCCGGGCAATTTGTGGCGTGGTACAGTGGGGAAGAGCTAATTGGTTCAGGAGTGATTAGCTAGCGATCAAACGTCCCTATTTCTTCAATTTTGTGTCCTTTGGGATAAGTAGGTCGTTTTCGCTCACTACCTAAAACGGGTTTGCTACGTTCGGGTAGGTAGCGCATAAGTTTGGCGCGTAGTTTCAATCCACCTGTGGTAACTGTTTGCATAAGTGCGGAAGAATGGGGAAAGCCAAATGCATTGAGCAGATTGTCATCCATCATAGCGTAGAGAAAAGGGCGACCGAGAGGCCACAGTCGTTTAGGTAGGTAGAAGCTTAGAACTAAATCGCAAGTGGCCTCACCTACTGCTCGATTGGAAGGAGCATACTGAAAATATTTACGCTCGTAATCAATATTGTATTGCTCTAATTGATGATAGTCATCGGGAATATCCTTGATGTTCATGCGCCGACCTACTTCCCGATAAAAGTAAAAAGTGGCTAATTCTTCTTTTTTTGTCGGTAAACGCCAGCCGTAGCGTTTCAGCCATCGATTGGGTTCGTAAATAAACGTGGTTAGCACGTACAACATTTCCTCGTTAGTAATGGAAAAGCGTCCGTGCATCTGGTTCATTCGGCGCAAAGCTTTTCGTCCTAGTTCACTATCGTAGCCGTGCTCCGCCAGCGTATACATAATGATTTCAGTATCGTCGTAGCGCTTTTGAGGTCGTTTCGTTAACTCCCCCGTTTGGGCGAGTAGCTTAGAGATAGACGGAACCGCGTAGGTACGAAACAGCGCAAACTCTAAAGCCCGTTCAATATCCCAAGGAAACACATGGCAAGTCAGCAGATATACAATTTCCTGATGATCGCGCCAAGCATCTAACTGGCTAATACGTTGGGTGATATGTTTGATGGACTTTCTCAAAGATTGGTTTTGTTCATCAGTTAAGAACTCTCTCTAATCTCTTCTAGCTCAAAATCGTCCGAAGTGCCGTACTTCACCAAGTCGCGTAGCTCGTAGATGTCAAGCGACATTAGATCTTTTATTCGGTAGTTTTCATCACCTAGATTCTCCAAAACCTCAAAGCGAGATTCTTCACCGTAGTTGTAGAGATAGTACTTTTTGCCTATCCGAATATTATCAAATGACATGGTCATGATTGCTGATTATTTAACGGCATTT
>JGI12210J13797_10052805_pt1 | contig 32171 bp, 30 predicted proteins | sample ElkSlonscriptome_3_FD_13797 | JGI IMG/M metagenome (IMG submission 13797) | reverse complement strand
TCTTGCTCATGCATATAAAAGAGGACAGAAACTACAGTCCAGCTGATCTTGAGTCCATGATTCAAGTGCAACAGCAAATGGAACCTGTCATTCTTCAATTTTGCAATGAGCCTCTTTCTATTAGCCTCGAAGAAATTAGAGAGCGTTGGTTGAAAGAGCCGCAAGCTAAATTGCCTACACAAAGGCTAGAGTTAGTCATTGAATGTGGAGAAAAAGCAGTTGCGCTACAGCAAAGCCATTACTTTTCAGAAACTGTTTTCAACTTGACCGATCAAGCTCAATATGTTTGTGGTGAGGAGATTTTTCAAGATTTTACAGGATGTTGGTGGTCAATTATACGGCCTGTTGGCATTAGCACAATCCCGTATACACGGCTTCATGTAACACTTTTACAGATGCTGTTATATGACAAGCTAAAATCCGCTCCTCTTTTTCGATATGGATTTGCTGCAGTTGGCAGTCGTGACTATCTGCAAAGCACTGATTCGCCTTCTGCGACAGTTTATACAAAAATTGAGAAGGGCGATCTTCCTCTAATTTGCTACCAGCAGGGAATCGTTCTTTCCAAATTGCTTTATCAGAATATGTCGCGCAAACCGCAGGGTATTGAACCGTTCACTTCAGACTATAAGTGGTTACCTGTAAGGTCTAAACTTTTCACCACAAGAGAGAAGGAACCAATCTTGTATGCAGATCCTCGAAGTGCTGAGGAATACTACAACAACGGTTCAGTTTTAGGTCACCAAGGTCAGCATGAAGCTGCTCTCAATGCATTTGAAAAAGCGCTACTGTTGAAGCCAAATTTTCCTGAAGCAGAAGCAAGTCGTCATGTTGCTCTGCGGGCTTTGGGGCAAGCGTAATCTTGTAGAATGCGAGCACCCCGACCCACAAACACGACCTTAAAATGTACTGTCAGATGTTGAAGAAACCGTGGATTGCAGCCACCATTTTGCTCTGTAGCGCGGTTGGATGCGCACAGCCAGAGGTTCAGACAAATCAGGAAAGCTCCAATTCTCAGGCGACAGTCTCAGATTCAGAGTTAGAGCCGTCTCAATCTGAGACGATTTCTGAATCCACAGAACCCGAAGCATCTCCAGAATCTTCTGAATCACCACAAGCCTCCACCGAAACTGTTCCCTCTGATTTGTGGTCGCGGCTCCAGCAAGCGGATGAGCATTATTTCGTGCTGATGCGTCATGCCTTGGCTCCGGGAACAGGCGACCCCGCAAACTTTCAGCTAGACGACTGCTCGACCCAGCGCAACCTGTCAGAAGAAGGGCGATCGCAGGCGAGGCGCACGGGTGAAGCCTTTCAGCAACGAGATATCCCAGTTCGTCAGGTATTGTCGAGCCAGTGGTGTCGATGTTTGGAAACCGCAGAGTTGATGGATGTGAGGGAGGTTGAGCCATTTCCACCGCTGAACTCCTTTTTTCGCGATCGCTCGACAAGCTCAGAGCAAACCGCCCAAGTCCGTGAGTTTATGCTGGAGCAGCAAGATGTCCGTGGCGTTACGGTGATGGTGACTCATTTCGTCAATATCTCTGCTCTCAGTGGCTCTGGAGTCTCGTCGGGAGAGATGGTGGTGATGCAGGTGAATGATCAGGATGAAATTGAGGTTGTTGGTGCATTAGATCCGCTGTAAATGCATCGTTCCAACAGTGGCCGCAAATGGTTACTGCAATGTCAATTTCCACATGCCGATTCCACCTTCGTTGCGCGTAAATCTCTGCATAAACCACTATGATATGCAACGGAGTGGGCGATCGCCTAGTTCTCAAGTCTCCGCTTGTTTTGAAAATCTTGGAATATTACTGCTGCCGATGACTGCCTCTTTTCCCGACATTCAAAATATTCACTCTCTCCTCACCGATGCTCCCATCGAAGTGGTACGTCAGACTGTGCTCGATTTGTTTTGCCAAGTTGCCTACAAAGAAGGTGACTTTTTGCTGTCGTCGGGGCAGCGCAGCACTTACTACATCAACGGTAAACAGGTGACGCTGCATCCCCAAGGAGGAGCGCTGATCGGGCGTTTGGTGCTGCCGCTCTTGGCAGATGATGTGAAAGCTGTTGCAGGGTTAACGTTAGGTGCTGATCCGATCGTGACAGCAGCCAGTGTCGTGGGAGCCTATGAAGGGCGATCGCTCACCGCTCTAATTATTCGCAAAGAGGCCAAAGGCCACGGCACTCAAGCCTATATCGAAGGGCCACAACTTTTGCCGGATACCCCTGTAGCCGTGCTGGAGGATGTAGTCACGACTGGGCAATCGGCACTCAAGGCCGTGAATCGATTGCGAGAGGCGGGCTATCGGGTTAATCAGGTCATCGCCCTTGTCGATCGCCTCCAGGGAGGAGCGGAGCTGTATCAGGAAGCGGGTCTGGAGTTCAAGGCGATGTTCTCGATTACGGATCTGCAAACCCGATGGCGAGAGATGAATCAGGCGAATTGAAACCCGTCAGCATCACCTCAATGGGTTGTTTTGATGTGCTCTGAGCGGAGATCGCAATCTGTTCACTTGGAAGACTCAGAGTTCTTGAGATACATTGGATTTAGGGGCTAGAGAACAAGGTTCATCTGAAGATTAGCTTTGATGCTGGGTTCAGAGCGAGGGTACAGCGTTGAGTTACGGAGACTCGAGTGGTGCTTTGTCGAGAAACCCTGACTTTGATGGGAACAAACCTCTGGGGGATACCCATCAACATCACTAGCCCGTTACGGCTCACTTCGCAGCATGATCTCACATTTTTCAGCCGACTTATCCAGATTCACTACTATGCGCGATCGCCATTTCTCCCATTCACTTAGCGTTGCAACATCCCGACGTCGTTCAGGATTCTCTTGGTTGGTCGGAAGCCTCAGTCTAATGGGGGCTTTGCTGACGATGCAAGTTGGAGCCTTGGCTCAAGTCACGTCTGAAGAGTCATCTGAGGTCAATTTTTCAACCTCGCTCGACGCAACGCAATCTGTGACAATTCAGCCCAGTGAATCTTTACCCAATTTTGGAACCGCTGTTCAAAATTCTTCTCTGGATCAGAACGGAACGCCGTTTCCCGAAACCCGCACAACGACTCCTGTCACCGGATATGTCAGTCCAAGGCAGTCGATGTCACGTCGAGGCCCCTATTACCCAGCGGCACTGGACGCAGCCTTACCCTTTCCTGAACCTGTTTTTCCAGAACTTGCTGTCGAGCTTCAGCTTGTGATTCGGCTCAGCGAACGGCGGGTGTATCTCTACAACCGCGATAATTTGCAAGTGTCCTATCCTATTGCTGTCGGGCGAGCAGGTTGGGAAACCCCAGTCGGTAGCTACTCCGTGATCAATATGGTGGTTGATCCAGGATGGCAAAACCCGTTCACAGGGGCAGTGATTCCGCCGGGGCCATCGAATCCTCTCGGCGATCGCTGGATTGGCTTTTGGACGGATGGTGAAAACTTCATCGGCTTCCACGGCACACCCAATGAGGGTTCCGTGGGTCGAGCTGCCTCCCACGGCTGTATCCGCATGTATAACCGCGATGTCCGAGAGCTGTTTGAGAAGGTCGCAGTGGGAACTCCTGTCATTGTGCAGCCCTAAGTATCTTGGTCTCCTAATTGTCTTGGTCTTGCGAGTGTCCCTGGTTCCCTAGCTTCTATCGCTAGTCACTAATCGCCTGTTGTACTGGTTACATCCGACAGATGATCAGCCGTCGCTGCGACTAGGGCGATCGCATCTTCATAGACCATGCGGGTAGGGCCTAGCACTCCCACACTGCCGACCGCAGAGTCTCCCCACCGATAAGTGGCGGACACTAGCGCACAAGACTGAATCGGTTCCAGCGAATTTTCTGTTCCGATCCGCACGGTGACTCGCCCCTCTAGAGAGGGAACTCCTTCTTCAAAAAATAGCGGTAGCAGCTGATCTTGCTCTACCTCCAAGAGCTGCATAATCATCTGCATCTGCTGGACTTCAGCAAATTCGGGTTGACGACGTAGCACTTCGGCAATACCACTCACCAAAAGCTGAGAATAGCCCACCTGCTGGGTCAGCCGCTGTCCTAGCTCGGAGACAGAGTCCTGCAAAAGCTGTGCATAGTGGTCGAACTCGCGACCCAGCTCTCCCCAATCGAGAGCATTGATTTCTTGGAGCGATCGCCCCCTCAAATGGTGGTTGAGAAAGTTAGATAGCAGTTCCAGTTCTTGCTCTAGTATCGACTCCTGTCTAGGAACATCGTCTTGGGGCTGAGGCAGAGTAATCAGCGTAGACTGGGTCTCAAATGAATCTAGCACCACGATTAACATCAATCGATGGGAGTCAACCTGAACCAATTGAATATGACGCAGACTAGTCGTTATAGTCTGTGGAAGCGTAATCAAGGCAATATAACCACTCAAGTTTGCCAAAATATGAGCCGCCCCTCGCAGAGCTGCGTCGAGCGACCAAGCCTCCCAGTTGAGCTGCTCGGACAGCGCCTGCTGCACCTGCTGCCGCATGATTTCAGACGGGGTTAGCAACTTGTCAACATAAATACGATAGCCAGAGTCAGACGGAACGCGTCCGGCAGAGGTATGTGGCTGATAGAGCAATCCGACTTTCTCGAGGCGACCCATCGCATTGCGAACAGTCGCTGAACTGACATTGAGATCAAATTCTTCTAAAAGTGCTTCAGAACCCACTGGACGAGCCGTCGCTACGTAGTGGCGCACAGTAGCCCAAAGAACGTGCTGTTGGCGATTGCTGAGCTTGATATGCATCAGATGGTATTAACAATGAATGTGAAAGCATGAGAGCATCCTGAACCTAAGCAGGACACCGCCTCACCAATAGAACTCACAGACAGTACGAACCAAGTTTTTGGTAGGACTTGTTGTTGATGTCCTTTTATCGAACGTTTATGTTTGCAGTGAAAGAGAAAAAGCGATGTCGAAGTGTCAGTGATCAAACCGTGAGGTTCGAAAGGGGGGCTCAGAGGAGAAAGGCTCTCATGAAACGAGTAGATGATAATCAACCTTTGGTCTCTATCATGACGTAGATTGCCCACAAATAGGAAACGAGTTGAGTCATTCGTCTACTGAAGTCCCAAAGATTTGCCGCTTGGCTTAAAGTTTAGGCTGCGTCATGCTCGACCAACGTAGCGATCGCTACGGCACTCCGAACCGTATTTTATTCCCTGAATTCTGTCTGAATCAGCGCGTTAATATTGCGGCACACTCGAATCGACATAGAGCGAGTAAGCATCAATGCCACCAGCTAGGTTTTTCACCTCAGAAAATCCGTTTTGGGTGAGCCACTGGCACATCTGAGCCGAGCGCACCCCGTGATGACACATCACAATGGTTTCGGCGTTGGGGTCGAGGCGAGACAAAATTGATTCTCCCCACTCTGCAAACTGGCTGAGGGGAAAATGGAGAAACCCTTCTAGGCTAGAGAGTCGAAGTTCTTCAGGCTCGCGCACATCGATCAGTTGCACTGTCGATGTATCGTGTTGGCATCGAGCCGCAAACTCTTGAACAGAAATTTGAATGGGCGATCGCATCGACGAGTCTGAAGTCATAGCTTTTGATATTTTCTAAGGAACTATCGCTGACAGGTTGTTTGTAGCTAGGCTGCACATAAGCAAATGGCTTACTCGTGAATGGTGCCATCCGGCATGATCGCTCCCAGCAGAATCGTACCCGTTAGCTTGACCATAATTTTGCCTGGAACGCCGATTTTTGCCCCGCTCAAATCGGCTCCACTCAGATCGGCTCCACTCAGGTCAGCACCGATTAAGTTGGCCTCCCTTAAGTTGGCATGGCTGAGATTGGCCTGAAGCAGATTGGCACGAAACAAGTTAGCCTTCGAAAGATTGGCGCGGTTGAGATTGACTTTGTGCAGAAAAGTGTCGCTCAAATCAGCATGGCTGAGATTGGCATTGCTCAGATTGCGGCTCGCAAAATCCTTCTCGCTGAGATTGCGTCCGCTCCAGTCTACATTGCTCAAGTCAGGTCGGGTGCTGGCGATGGGATTGGGCTTGGGGACAGCTCTCTGGGTATATCGAGGCGGACTCGGCGTGTTGTAGTTTGACGCATGTCGAGGAGGAACCTTTGAAGTGCTGCTAGAGTTGTCACGCTTAGCAACGTCACTGTTGCTGGATGTCGCACTGTTGTTAGTCGCACTGTTGTTAGATGTCGTGTCAGCAGCAGAACGAGACGTTGAACTGGACTCAGACGAGGTTGTCTGACGGTTGCGAAAACCGTTTTGAAACGGCGATCGCCGCTGAGACGAAGCTTGAGAATTTGTAGATTCCGAACTAGCCCGAGACTGAGACGGCTTGCCATTGCTTTGATTGTTGTTTCCAGCCTGGGTAGATGCGCCAGCATTTTCAGGGTTGGAAGACGTTTTCTTTTGCGAGTTCTGTCGGTCTCCAGAACCGTTCGTGTTCGAGCTATTTGTGCCGTAAGGATAGCGAAATCCAGGTCGAGGAGGCGCTTGATAACGATAGCGCCCTGCAGACGATTCCCGAGAACGCTTGTTATAAGATGACCCTCCCGAAGAGTAGGAACTCGACGAACGCGACCAAGACGAGGTTGAACGATTGGTTCCTGCTGAGTGAGCCTTAGCGCGACTTCCAAAGCGCCCTGCTCGGGTCGAAGATCTCAGGCGATCCCGTGCCTGATTGAGCTGTTTCAGCTTTTCTTGGGCTTTGAGCTGCAACCGCGCATTATCTTTGGGAATCCGGTCAGGATGCCAAATAAATACAAGATCTTTGTAAGCCTGGTTGATCTCCTCCATGGAGGCACCTGGCTCTACTTCGAGAATCTGATAGTACTTTTTGAGGTCATCCATTCCGTCAACACATCATCGGTTTGCTAGAAGCCAGTTTGAACAAAGCGGATTTCTTTGTGTGTTTTGACTGGTATGTCAATTCATCGACCTGAGGTTCCGCCTCAAATTAGGGAGCTTGATTCAGCTGTTGTTTACAAAAGTCTGCTCCACAATGTCTTGCTCCAGAAAAACAGTCTGTTTTGTCGTTGCTGCTTTCGACAAGCTTGATGGCGATCGGTTGCTAGTCCGCTCTGTCTTTCACTGAATTGTGCTCATTGTGATGCACCTATGGCAGAGCAGTGGTCGTGATGTGTGGGCTGTCACATGAATGAACCATAACGGTTTCAACTCCGGAATGAGTTCTATTTATCATAAACCTCACTGCCCAAGAACCTATCTGTGTTCATAAGTTTTTCGGATCAAGAGAACACAAAACTTATGGTTTCGATTGAATGGTGAGGACTCAGTCACTCCTCTTAAGTAGCTTTTTTAGCTGCGATTCTTCGAACATCTAAACATGATTTGAGCCGGAGGTGGCCTGCTGTTGCTATATCTAGCTTAGCGAACAGACTCTGTTTTCAGAAACAGAGGGCCAGAACTTGACAGGATGAAATATGACAAGATGAAGTACCGTCACAGGCCGAGTCCACTTAACTTGATGCGTACTTGTTGTGCATTTTCTAGGCAAAAGTGTCTAGACTGTCGATTTCTTTTGGTGTGTTGGTAGTCGATGCCCAAGCCTGTTTCTTCTTCTCTATTTGCGTTTGACGCCTTGTTTCAGCGATTGCGGCCTCGCGATCTATCAATGCTTGGAGTGTTGGCATGGATGGCGATCGCCACTCTGCTGCGATTTCACCATCTCACCTTTAAGCCCTTGTGGACAGATGAGATGTCTACGCTGGTGTTTAGTCTGGGGCATAGCTTTCGAGAGATACCTCTAGGACGGGCGATCGCCCCTGAAACGCTGCTTGCGCCATTGGAATATACCCCCGAGACTTCGCCATTCGATGCGGCTCAGCAGTTATTGACCGAGAGCAATCATCCGCCTCTATATTTCATGCTGACCCATGCATGGCTGCACCTGTGGCATTCGCTCAAAGTCGGGCTAGGGGGACTGGGATTGCTTTCTGCTTCATCTCTTGAGTATGTGTCGGTGTGGGATGCGCGATCGCTCTCAGCCGTAGCCGGGGTCGCCGCAGTTCCCGCTATTTATGGGCTGGGCTGGCTGGCGTTTCGCTCTCGTACGGTGGCTCATCTGGCGGCGGCGCTCATGGCGGTGTCACCGTTCGGCATTTATTTAGCACAAGATGCCCGTCATTACACCCTGGCGGTGGTGTGGATGATTGGCTCGTTGGCTTGTTTGATCGTTGCGATTCGCGCCCTGCGTGACCAGAAGCCTTTGCCGATTCCAATTGTGTTTGCCTGGATTGGCGTGAATGGGTTGGGCATGGCGACCCACTATTTTTTCGTGCTGACGCTGTTGGCGGAATTGGGAGTACTGCTGGGTGCGATTGCTCTACAAATTCGGCGTTTTGTCTCTAGTCAGTGGCGCACTGGGCTGGGGCGTACTGGGCTGGGGCGCATTGGGTTGGCGATCGCCGGAACCGCAGCGACGGGACTGGTCTGGCTGCCGTTTCTGCTCGCGATTCGTCAAGATGACGGACTCACCCGCTGGATTTACGACGATGGAGGAAGTTCTTGGGATTGGGTGTATCCGCTGGGGCAAACGCTGGCGAGTCTTGTCAGCATGGTGTACCTGCTACCTGTGCAGAATATTGAGGATCGGGTTGCCTTTGTTTCGGGGCTGGTGATTTTTGCCCTAGTGATTTGGACGGGATGGCTGGTTATTCATCACTGGCAGGAGGCAACCGCAGATCCTGATTCCTTGCTGTCGTTGCGAGTCTTGGGCGGATTTGTCGGCGGGGCGATCGCCATCATTTTGCTGCTGACCTATGGCTTTGGCATCGACATGGCGCAGGTGTTCCGCTATCACTTCGTGTACTTTCCAGCGGTTATTGTCGTGCTGGCGGCAGGGCTGGCTCCCCTGTGGAATTCAGAGAATTCGGCATCAAATATTCGCCCAGATTCACAAGGGTTGCTGAACGGAATCCGTTTTAGACTGACCCACCCAGGCCGCTTTTTTATTGGACTGATGATTGTCATGGGCATGGCGGGCAGTCTCACGGTTGCTTACGACTTTGGCTACCGCAAGCTGCATCGACCTGACTGGGTGGTGCAAGAAATGGCCGAACGCTATGAAGTTCCGCTCGTGGTAGCAATCTCTCACCAAACTCATGGGCAGACAGGAAGGCTGATGGCGATCGCCTGGGAGATGCGATCGCCCCAATATCGCGACCAGTTTGACTCGGTGGAGTTTTTTCTCGACCCTCAGACCTGCTCTAGCAGCAGCGAACAAAACTGTGGTTCTCCTAGCGATGCACTACAGAAATCATTGGCTCGTCATTCTCAGCCGTTTGACCTATGGCTGATCAACTTCGAAGGCAACGCCAACCTCAAACCGCAAGGCTGCAACTACCGCACTACCAAACGCACGGATGGCTACAAATTTCAGCAGTATCAATGCCCAGCCCGTGAGGAAGTGGCGAGTCAAGAAGATTCTACCCAGGTGAACGTACCCAATTCTCTAAGTACCTTATAGGATCAATAGAGAACACCCATCACTCAGTACCGCTCTCTAGTCCAAGGAATGAAGGCTTACCAGTCATTTGAAAACACGGTATACATCAATGCCAGCGCCACCGCTGTTGAAAAATGCTTCACCGATTTGGAGCTGATGCATCGCTGGCTAAATCCGGCTTTGCGCTGCGAACCTGTGGGCGAATGGAGCACAGACGTAGGCGGACGCAGCCGCTTTCTCATTCAAGTCCCGGTGTTGCAGCCGAAACTCTACAGCAAGGTGGTTGAGCGCGAACCAGGGCTGATCGTGTGGCAGTTCGAAGGATTTTTTCAGGGGCGCGATCGCTGGGAGTGCTATCCCGAAAAGGGCGGCACGCGTTTGCTCAACCGCTTTGAGTTTAAAATCCCCAATCCTCTAATCAAATTCGGCTTCGATACCTTTGCGTCAAAGTTGACTCAGAAAGACATGAAAGATCAACTAAAGCGACTGAAGCGCGTTGCCGAGGAAGTGTATCTTGTCTCTGGGCGCGTAAAATAGCGTGATATAGCGCTACGCGCTGATATAAAACCAATAATTGATGGAGAAGCCGCGCACCGCGCGGCTTCTCCATCAATATCTGTCCTAACCTACCTGCGCATTGCTACATTCAGATATGAATGACGCTAGATGCTGGAGTCAGCGATCGTGTCGGATTGATTCAGCCCGACGATATCTTCAAATGCAGCGGCAACCGCACAGGCTGACCAGGGAATGGTGACCAATAGACCAAGGCCACACAGTAGCGCTCCTCCAACATTGAGCAAAACCAGAACTAGAACAAAGCCGAACATCGAAAACCACTCGCGCGTCACGATTTTTCGACTCGCTTCAAGGGCATCCCAAAAATCTAGCCGCTTTTCAATCACGAAGCACATCCCAAAGAGATAGCAGACGCCGATATAGATTCCAGGAATGAGCAAAAGCACCAAACCCAGAGCCGTAATCAAGCTGCCGACGAGACTCACCAGAAAAATCGGCAAGAAGTTTTGGAATCCCTGGAAAAAGTCAGAAAAGCTATACGATCGCCCCTTCATAATGCCGAGCGCGACAATGTAGAAGCCAGCTCCCAACACGGGTGAAACGATGGCGTTGGCTAAACCGCCCTGCCCTTCAGCATTGGAGCCAATCGGCGCGGGCAGAAGTGAAAGCATAAAACCAATCACTGCCAACAAAAGTGTGAATAAGACAAAAGCCCAGGCAAACTCTTTGAAGATATCCCAGCCACGACTCAAATAATCGCCTATCTTGACGGTGTAGTTTCGATTAGCTAGCTCTGAATCAGAACCTGTCATCAGAAACCTCCTAGCACTTAAAAACTTGCTGTACATTCGCCACGGATGATCGAATGTGGCGATCGCCCACACTCCGAGAATGGCACAACCCACCTTCATCCGATGCAGAAAGGCTAGTTAGGTAAAGCGTTTGTAACAGATCGAATCAATGTGCAAGCTTATGAGCTTCAGGGAGTAGCATTCAGCGACATGAAGCTTTTGCCGCAGGACGTGTCAAGAAAATCAGCACCAAAATTGGGTAAATCATGCCGACAACACTGCCAATAATCGCGCCTACGACTGCTCCAATTGCTGCTCCCACTTCTCCCGATGGACTCGTACTCGCAAACTGACCAGACAAGCTAACCGCTGAAATCACGCCATTGAGAATGTTGAAAACAATACTAAAGATCGCTAAGTAGATGGAACCTTTGCGTCCCCATTCGGCATATCGCAACAGACCGATGCCAAATACGATTGAGAGAATGGCTAAAACAGGAGACAGAAAAACGGTGAACTGGAGCCATGAAGCGTACAGTCCAGTAGCTCCTAGCAGTTGTAACGTTGTTTCTAGTCCCACAAAACTAAGCGGAGCAGTAACGAGAGAAATTGCCCCAAATACAATGCTAAGAATTCCAAAGACTTTTACTGCTGTAGATTTTGTACTCGCCATGTGAAATATTCCCTGGATGCTTTTGAAGAAAATAATATGAACTGAGACAGAAGTGATGCTTGCTATCCCGGTATGTGACTAGACTTTACCCGATCGCCTTTCACTTCAGATGAATTGCTAAAACACATTAAGCGGCAACGCCCACGAGATTGCAGGTGGGCTTGGGCAACGAAGAATTTAAGATGGTGAAGACAGGTATGGTTGAGACAAGTAACGCTGACTTTGCTCTCTCTGTCTACAGGTAGACCCTTAGAGGATGTTTGAAAAGTATTAGACAACACGCTGGAACAAGACTGATCCCCCTAAATCCCCCTTGAGAAGGGGGACTTTGATTCCGGTTCCCCCTTTTTCAAGGGGGGCTAGGGGGGATCTGAAGTAGCATTGACGACTTCTCAAACATCCTCTTAGAATATTTCTCTCAGAAAATATTCAATAGCAGCGATTGCCCTCTTTCAACCCTCCAAGCAATGGCTTCCCTCCTACAGTACGATTCGGTGAGTGACGGATTGAATACCGGGTGGTGAGTTTGTGCACAGCCTTGGAGCACATCCCCGATTTGCCCGGACTGCAGACTTTGATCCGAGTCGAGAGTCAATGCCAGTTCAAGTAGGGCAGACAGCCTCGCTTAGAAACCGAAACTCGCTACTATGTGGCCTCGTTCATGGAGTCTGTAGAGGCATTTGCTCAACGAATTCGGGGCGACTGAGGCAACGAAAATAAGGTGCACTATGTCCGAGATGTCACTCAGGGAGAAGAGGCCTACCGCATTCGTATGCATCCGTTACCGCAACTCTTTGCCGTAGCCCGCAACTTTGCGCTGAATCTGTATCGGTCGAATGAATTCAGCAACGTAGCTCAGAGCGTTATTGCAAATATGGCCTAGACACACTCAAGCACGTTTTTAGAATGAAATAGCCCTGGGTTTCCATAGCCCCATGCTGAGTGAGTTGTTGAATGCGGGCGCGATCGCTACATGAAAAAACTCAGGATCTGACCAGGGCAAGCTTCATTAGTGGGTCGAGATCTTTTGACAATCGGCCCCCTCACTACGCAGCCTGATGAAACTCTCGCCAAGATTTTGAAAGCACCGTTCCCGCTGATTTCGCGAATACTCCCGTCAGCATCATTCCCACAGCAAAGTCAGGCCAAAAAGTGCCGCTCCATGCCACAAGAGCAGCGGCAATCAGCACTGACGTGTTGGCGATAATGTCATTTCGAGAACAGATCCACACCGACGACATGTTGATATTGTCATTGCGGTGGCGGGTCAGCAGCGCCAGACAGACCAAGTTTGCAATCAAAGCTAGTACTCCGATCGCACTCATCACAGACACCTCCGGCACCGTAGCCGTGAAGAGTTGATAGGTTGCACGGGCGAAAACGGCGATCGCCGTCAAAAACATGATGCCGCCTTTGAAGAGGGCAGAGCGAGCCTGAGCCTTTGTTCCCATGCCCAACACGTAGAGGCTGCTACCGTAAACGAGGGCATCACCCAGCATGTCTAAAGAGTCGCCTGTCAGAGAGAGAGACGCGGCTTGAAGTCCTGCCCAAAACTCGACGCCAAACATGACGAGGTTGATCAGCAGAACGATCCAAAGCACAACACGCTGTTTTTTCCGAAGTGCTTCTAAGGCTTTGGCCTTATTTTGACAGCAGGACTCTCCCATGGATGGTGTACCTCTTCCTGTAAACCGGTGCTGTCATTGTATCGTCAGGAGTTTTGAGCTGGCGTTCGGGATTGACGGTGTCGCTTGCGTTGGCTTGCTTAGGCGTAGCCCGTATCGTACCCTTCACGTTGAAGGATCTATATCGAGAAATAGGCTATTCCTTTGTTGAAGCAGCATTTCTATAAGTATTCTTAAATTTTCCCCCATTCGTGATAGCCGGACGAAACAGAATCAAGTATCATCAAATAACTATGGGTTTTTGATGAATCATTACAATTTATCTATGAGTTAGATGGAGCTCTTTTTGGATGCTCGTAACTCCAACTTCAGTAGCTTTAAGCCGTTCTTTGTTGCTCTAAAGAGAGTTTGAGTGTTCGCTGAGTCATCTTGAAGGTTAAGGGCATGATCCATTTCTAAGATCTCAGGCTGCTTTTGGATTGGGGGGTTGAATTGGAGACTCATTTCAATACCCATTGTCTCAAAAGTCAAACGTTCTTGAGTTTCTACCCCGCGTTTTTCTTTGTGTTCAATCGCTTTCATTGCGTCAGGCTGTTATCCGGTAGGTCTCTTTCGTGTTAGAAGCATGTGTTTTTGCCACCGTGTTGTGTGGGCTGTTTGGCATCATTTTCAAGAAAAATTTGATGATGAAAATTATATCAATGGATGTCATGAGCACAGGTGTTATTGCCTTCTATGTGCTAGTGGCAGCGCGGGCAGGGTTTTTTACTCCAATTGTGGCAGGAACTGAAAAAGGGGCTTATGCCGATCCCGTGCCCCAAGCGGTGATTTTGACAGCGATTGTCATTGGCTTCTCCATTCAGGCTTTGATGCTGGTGAGTGTGATGAAGCTATCGCGAGACAATCCCACGTTGGAAATTCGCGAGATCGAGAATAACAACACGCCATGAACACGCTAACCATCGCTTGGATTGCCCTACCGCTGTTTGTAGGGTTTAGTATCTATCTTCTGCCTAAACTTGATCGATATCTAGCGCTGGGAGTGGCGATCGCCTCTGCGGCCTATTCGCTGTGGCTATTCTCCATTGATACCCCGTTGGGACAGCCTGCTGTTCTACAATTTCTCGACAGCTTTGGCGTCACTTTGATGGCGGATAGCCTCAGCGGGTTCTTCATTCTGACCAATGCCCTAGTGACGGCGGCGGTGGTGATCTATTGCTGGACGAGTGGCAAGACCTCGTTTTTCTACACACAGGTCATTATTCTGCATGGCAGTGTCAATGCGACCTTTGTCTGTGCCGATTTTATTAGCCTCTACGTGGCTTTAGAGGTGATTAGCATCGCCGCTTTCCTATTGATTGCCTACCCTCGGACGAATCGATCAATCTGGGTGGCCTTGCGCTATCTTTTCGTCAGCAACACCGCCATGCTGTTTTACCTAGTAGGCGCGGTGTTGGTGTATCAGGCCAATCATTCGTTTTCGTTTTTAGGACTAGCGAATGCGTCCCCCGAAGCTCAAGCTCTGATTTTTCTGGGACTGCTGGTCAAAGGCGGCATCTTCGTGTCGGGTCTGTGGTTGCCCCTGACCCACTCTGAGTCAGAAACGCCTGTGTCAGCCTTACTGTCAGGGGTGGTGATCAAGGCAGGAGTATTTCCCCTCGTGCGATTTGCGCTGTTGCTAGAGGAAATCGATCCCATCGTGCGTCTCTTTGGAGTGGGAACAGCTTTGCTGGGAGTTAGCTATGCTGTCTTCGAAAAGGATGCCAAGCGGATGTTGGCGTTTCACACCGTTTCCCAGCTTGGATTCGTGCTGGCTGCGCCGGAGGTGGGTGGGTTCTATGCCCTCACCCACGGCCTTGTGAAATCTGCGTTGTTTCTCATCGTGGGTAATCTTCCCAGCCGAAATCTGAAGGAACTGAAGCATCTGCCATTGCGCACTCCTATCTGGATTGCTTTGGTCGTCGCTAGCTTCTCAATTTCTGGGTTTCCGCTCTTGTCAGGATTTGGAGCCAAGGTGTTGACGATGAAAAACCTGCTGCCTTGGCAGGTGATTGGAATGAACATTGCAGCGTTGGGCACGGCTGTTTCTTTTGCAAAGTTCATCTTTTTGCCTCATGAGTCTGGGGAAAAGTCTCTGGAGTCGAAGGGAAAAGCTCGAGCTGGATTTTGGCCTGCTGTGTTGCTGCTGTTAGGAGGACTGGTCGTTGCGAACGGAGTCTATTATCAAGCCTATACTGTGGGCAACACCGTTAAACCTCTAGCTACGATCGCCCTCGGCTGGTTGGCCTATTTGCTAATTTTCCAGCGCTCTGCTCTCAAGCTGCCTCGAATGCTGGAGCAGTTTGATCACCTAATTGGAGTGATGAGTCTGATGTTGGTCTTGCTGTTTTGGGCAGTGGTGACATGATTGGATACCTCGACCTGTCGCTGCGACTGATTATCTGGTTTTTGCTGACGGCGGATGCAAGTTTAGCTAACATTCTCATTGGCTTTGCGGTTGTGTTGCTGTTGCCCCGCAGTCGCACTCGCCCTGCTGTCCTGAGAGATTGGCTCCATGCTTTGTGGGAAGTCATTGTCGCTATTCCTCAGGCCTATTGGGAAGCGCTTGAAATTATGATTCGCCCCCATACCGAAGAAAACGTAACGATGGAGCGGGTAAAACCTCGACGGACTCCAGGCCTAATTTTTCTCGATATTTTCATCATTACGTTTACTCCCAAAACCATTGTGTTGAAGTACCACAAGCGGGGTTGGTATGAGGTTCATCGAGTGCGTCGGAGTCCAAGAGCATGAACATAATTTTGATTGTCATGATGGGGGCGCTGTTGATTCCCATCTATGAAGCTTGGCAAGATGATGACATCTGGCAAAAAATGCTGGCTTTTGCCAGCATTGCGACCAAGACCTCCATCATGATTTTGGTGGTGTCTGTCCTGCGTGATGACTGGATGATCGGTCTGGTTGGGGTGATTATTCTCAGTGTTGGCAACGCGGCGCTGATGCTACTAGCTCATATTCTGAAGCGGATGGGTGACCGATGATTAACGCTCTTAGCTATGCCTGCATCGGAGTCGGTATTGTCTTTTGGTTTTGGGGCACTTGGCCTCTGGTGGGCGATCGCTCTGTTCTCTTCAAGCTTCATAGCTTGTCGGTTGCTGACACCCTGGGTTCTATGAGCATCATCATGGGGCTGCTGCTCAAAATTCCGGGAGAATGGCCTTTGCTGGTGCTAGCAGTGCTCTCTTTAGCCATTTGGAACACCGTATTGGGCTACGTTTTGGCCTATTGCTCAAGTAGTGGAGAAGACTATGACCGATAGCTATATTTATGTAGTTGTTGCCTTATTGCCCTTGGCGGCTTGCATGCTGGTATTTCAGGTCGATCCCTACCATGCTCTAGTGATTCGTGGCATCTTGGGGGCGGTCGCAGCTCTGGTCTATGCGGTGCTAGGAGCAGCAGACGTAGCTTTGACTGAGGCGCTAGTGGGTACGATGCTGGCGATTACTCTGTATGCGATCGCCGTCCGATCTTCCATGAGCATGCGCCTGGGGGTCGTCACCGATCCGGGTGAGAAGCTAGACGCTGAGATCGGCGAGCATCCAAACGAAACTAGCCAAGAGCAGGAGCAACCTGAACTCGGACAGGCGCAGGGGCAATTCGGGCTACGCCCAGACAATCCAACGCCACCACAACACGACGACGATGCTCCGACACCTAAGCACTCAGGTTCATACAAGCAGCTATTGGCGACGCTACGCAACAGCCTGTATCAGCATTATATGCGGCTAGAAATGGTTCCCTACCTCAGTCGAAATGAACTCTACCAGGCTTTCGCCAATAAAGAAGTCCATGGAATCTGCATCCAAACCGCTGCAGCCGAATCGCCTGAACCAGCGGTAAATCATTCTGGCGAGTCCCCCTACCAAATCACCCTACGAGTACGCCGCCTCTACGAGATTGTGCAGACTGAATGCCCATCTGTATCGGCTCGACTGGTAGATGTTGATAGCTCCGATGTCCCTACGGCATTAGAAGCCCTATCCCTCGCTACAGCATCTGCGTCATCAGAGGAGGCTCACCGATGAAATGGCTCTATATTGCGGCAGGTATTTCCCTTTACATCAAATTTTTGGTAATGCCCGACGTGGTAGCTGCCGTTCCCGATCTCTCCATCGTTTCTGCAGTCGTAGGAGACAGCGGGGTTCCCAATGCTGTGTCAGGCATCATCTTTAGAAATCGCCTTTACGACACGGTGTTTGAAGTCGTTGTGTTTACCCTAGCGATTATGGGTGTCCGATTTTTGCTAGCTGATGAAACTCCCTCTGCAATGATTCATCAGTTCACAGATCAACCGTCCATCGTTTTGGCACAACTGGGAGCTATCATCGCGGCTCTCGTCAGTATTGAGCTAGCCATTCGAGGGCATCTCAGTCCAGGGGGTGGCTTTGCGGCTGGAGTCGCTGGAGGCACAGCCATTGGCTTGGTCGCAATTACCTCTTCTTCAGAGTGGATGGAAGCAATCTACCGCCGCTGGCGAGCTGCCACCCTCGAAAAAGTCTCAGTGCTCACGTTTATTGTGCTAGCTTGTCTCACGCTAATCGGACTAGAGTTGCCCTCCGGAGAGTTGGGCAGCTTAGTCAGCGGCGGCGTCATTCCGCTCTTGAATATTTTGGTCGCGATCAAAGTGGCACTAGGATCGTGGGCCGCAATTTTGCTATTCATTCGCTATCGAGGACTGTTGTGAACTGTTGTGATCAGGAGGGCGATCGCCATCTATCGCTCAGACCTTCGTTTTCTTTGACATTAAAGCCGTTCTATAGTTTTACGCGCTGATATAAAACCAATAGTTGATGGAGAAGCCGCGCGGTGAGCGGCTTCTCCATCAATATCTGTCCTAACCTATCTGCGCATTGCTATAAAACAATTCACACTTCGTTTCCGTTGTAGTCCTCAATCACTGAAATATCTTGTTCTTCTAACCCGTAAAGCTGGTAAACAACTTGATTGATGGATTGTTCGAGGGATTCTTCAGTGAGAGAAGGAAACGGTGCAGAATCGTCTCTAGTTGCGCGGTGACATGCAAAATTGTTCGGGGTTTGACGGGCTTTTACCAGTTCGATGAGGCGATCGCCCCATTGCTTTTCTCTCATTGAAGTCAGCAGCGGAATCGGCAGGCATCGCAACTGTGATGGCCCGATTCGCAGGTAGCCTCCTTGGAGACGGTTTCCTTTTGATGACTGAAGCATCAGCAGGTTGACGAGACGACTGTTGAGCAGACCTAATACATAAAGCAGCGGGAGCTGAGAGTTTTGGATAATGCAAGTCGATTTTCCTGCAAGAATGCATCCGTCTAAATCCGCGATCGCCTCTAGCTGGCGTGTCATGCTAGCAACGATGAGTTTAGTGGTGCTGGCTTGCTGATGGCGACGGGGCAGCAATTGCTTCAGGGCATGACTGGAGACAATGGGACAGAGAATGCGATCGCCCAAATAGCGCAGGGGTTTTTCTGCCCAAAGGGAGTGGTAGCGATCGATGGTGCCGCTGTTGATGACTTGAAAATGGCGATCGCCATTCTTTGACCAGCTCTGAAACAAAGAATTTTCACTAGTATCCCGGTCAGTCCAGGAATGAATCAAAGGCTTGAGCTGATAGGCTTCGGCTACAGTAGCCGCTCCCGTGACCTGAGCCAGTTTCCCCAAGGTTGGAAAGCGATCGCTCAGATTTTGCAACAGTTCAGCACGTCGAGCATTCGTATCCACAATCCAGCCCGAGGTTGAGGCGGTGAGCTGTGTCATCGGAACCAGTCGTGAAGTTTCGACCTCACAGCCCGCATCGCCCTGTCTCATCAGCTCGTATTGAACAGCAGTTGTACTTGTAGAAGTTTGAGAAGAACGCCGTTCCGCCACATACACAATGGGATACACCGCCGCATCAAACAAATTAGTCTGGCTATAGTCGCGGATGATTTTGAGCTGACTGTGTTGTGTCAGGAGCGATCGCGTGGTTGTTGCATAGCTTGCTGACAGCAGCTTGTTTGGCACAACGAAGCTGTGAATTCCTCCGGGTTTGCATAGACCTAGCGCTTTTTCGATAAAGATGCAGAACAGATCCCAGTTCCCTTGTGCCGCCTGGTACTGCTGAGTGCAGTAGCGTCGCCACTGGGGGAGCCATGCCGTCATCGCCTCCGAGTCGAGATAAGGCGGATTGCCAATGACTACGTCAAACCCTCCGCCCGACAGTGCTTTTGAAAATGCTGTTTGCCACGTAAATTCGGTGTCATCAATGACCGCATTTCCTGTGCGAATCGCCTGACACAGAGTTCTAGACAGCGCGCTGGTCACGGATGCAACAGGAGTTTGAGTCTCTCGTAATATCTCTAGGTGCAGACCTAATCGCGTGACTTCTACAGCCCAGGGGTCAAGATCTACACCAGCAATCGAAGTTTGAAGAAGGTGTTGACGTTTCTCCAGCGTTAGCGAACAGCAAGCCTGATGCTGATGCCACGCCAGCAAATAGCGATAGGCCACTAGCAAAAAGATGCCGCCGCCACAGGACGGATCGAGAACGCTGAAGTCAGTGGGGACAGATGGGGCTGACTGGAGACGATGCGGGTGGTGCCCAGACAAGCCAACGCCCACAGTTTGCTCCACCATATAGTCCACAATCTCGCCAGGAGTGTAGTAAGCTCCTTGTCGTTTGCGACGCAAGGCACTGGAACGTTTCTTTGAAGGATTATGCTCCTGAGCCAATGCCAACGGATCAATCAAGCACTCATACACTTGCCCTAGTAGCTCAGCTCCAATTGTTGCCTGCGCTAAACCCGCCACTAAGCAATAACCGACTGCTGTGAGAATGGCCTGGTCACAGTCTTGGTCACAGTCTTGGTTAGAGGCGCGATCAGAGATATGAAATTCGGCAGAATATATTGTGTTAGAGTTGGGCGCGTTAGATTTGGGATTCGAGTCTAGAGAACTAGACCGTAGCCACCGAGCCGGAAACACCGTGCCATAGCGCTGGTTGATGTCTTGGCAAGATTCAACAATTGCAGAACGGATGTTGCGACGTTGGCTTGCTTGGTCGCCGCTCACATCGCCCCCCTCTAGCAATCTCGCAAGTGAGCCTGCGGGCAATAGATGATAGGATTCGGCGATCGCCAATCCAGTTAGCAAGAGCAGGTGTGGTTTTACCTGTGGAGTTGGCTTATGGTCAGTTTTTCCGGTTTGAATACCTCGTAATATCTTCGCCAAATTTGGCGGCATTGCTTGGGACGTCGGCCATTTCAAGTTCTTGTTTGAATTCGCGAGCTTGGAATTCAAATCTTCAGACCATCCGGGGGTGTGGTAGAGAATTGCTCATTGCCAACCCGTTGGAATCGGGATCAACGCTAGAGTCGGAGGAGGATGGCTCAGGCTGAATCTGCTCCAGTAGAGGACGTTCTGGAGGATCGGTTAATCCAAATCGATTAAGCAGCATCACGATCGCCACTGAAAGAACGGCTCCAAGAGTCAGCCCAAACGCGAGCAAAATCAGATAAAAGCGCTTTGCTGAGTCACGAGCTTTTCTAGCTCTCTCTGCATCTAACTTAGGAATATCCTCTGAAGGTAAGTTTTGAATCGACGGGTTCGAGGAGTCCTGGGCAGCGCGGCTAGGCTTATTTTCTTCTGGCGGTACAGGCTTCGCGATAGGAACATAGGGGCGATCGCGCGGTAGACGTTTGTCGTGTCCATCTTTTGAACTGTTGGTTTCGTATGCCTTCTGTGAATTATTGTTGGAACCATTGGAATCTGGAGGTTGCGCCATATCGAAACCTACTCCAAAGTGAGAGGTGAAACGTTCTCTAATGGAATTCCTGATAGAAAACCGTTTCTGAAGCCTACCAAATCTCGTGTCGGAACCTCTCATAAAGTCTGAGTTTTGATGTTCTTCTTAAGAAATGGTCAACCTGAAACATCAACGATGTGGGTTAGACTCTATCTGTAGCGTTGTTTTTCCTACTTCAAAGACAGCAACGCTAAATGAGCTAGGAACTAGAACGAATGGCTAAATCGTCGAAGCGATCGCACTCCGACTCTTCAGGGCAACAGTCTCTCTTCACAGCGGCTGAACAACGCACCTTTTCACCCCCTGGCCCTCGGCGATCGCCCACAGTAGACATCAGTGCCGCAGCGCTCCAGGCTTGGAAAAACAAAATCTTCCTGCACCAGCGACAGGTGATCGAAACGGCAGTGACCCAGCAGGGCAACTTATTCGAAACAGCATCCTCCCATATCAGTGCTGATACGATTGATCCGTTCGTTCTCGATCTGCAAAATTTCTTCTTTTTTCAATGGCCTGCCGATCGCCATCCGAGCCAACCCTGTATCTATTTTGTGATTGACACGAAGCTGCCTCTACTGCTGTATGTCGGTGAAACCTGCAAGGCAAATCAGCGATGGCGTGGAGTGCATGACTGCAAACAATATGTGCTGAATTATCAGGCCGCCCACTTCAAACATCAGATTCCCACTGCGATCAACACTGCTTTTTGGTGGGAGACCCCGGCAGAGATGCGTCCCCGACAACAGCTCGAATCGGCTCTGATTTCGCGATGGAAGTCCCCGTTTAACAAGGAAAATTGGCGATTTTGGAAAACACCGTTTATTGCCACCGCTGGGGATTGCTAAACTGTGGAAGCGAGTCACGTCACGCAGCGTCACATCACGCGGGAGAAAGCAGGTGCGATGGTCAATACAGCAAAGCCAGAGTGGTTGAGAGTCAAGGCTCCCCAGTGGGAGCGCGTGGGCAATGTCAAAGACATTTTGCGTGACTTAGACCTCAATACCGTCTGTGAAGAAGCTTCCTGTCCCAACATTGGCGAATGCTTCAGTCACGGCACGGCGACCTTTTTGATCATGGGGCCAGCCTGTACCCGTGCTTGCCCCTATTGCGACATTGATTTTGAGAAAAAGCCCCAGGCTCTCGACCCTACGGAGCCGTTGAGACTCGCGGAAGCCGTCGGACGCATGAATTTGAACCATGTGGTAATCACCTCGGTGAATCGAGATGACTTGCCAGATGGCGGTGCAGAGCAGTTTGTGAAATGTATTGATGCGATTCGAGTGCGATCGCCCAAAACTACCATTGAGGTTCTCATTCCCGATTTGTGTGGTAACTGGGGCGCGCTGGAGCTGATTCTGACCGCGAAACCAGAAGTGCTCAACCACAATACCGAAACCATTCCTCGACTCTATCGGCGAGTACGACCCCAGGGCGATTATCCCCGGACGCTGGAACTAATACGGCGATCGCGCGACATCTCTCCTTCCGTCTATACCAAATCCGGCATTATGGTCGGTTTGGGTGAAACCGACGACGAAGTCCACCAAGTGATGCACGACCTGCGCGAGGTCGATTGCGACATTCTCACCATCGGTCAGTACCTCCAGCCCACTCCTAAACACTTGGCGGTTCAAGACTTTGTCACCCCCGAACAGTTTGAGCAGTGGCGTGTTGTGGGAGAAGCGATGGGATTTTTGCAAGTCGTCTCCTCACCGCTGACCCGCAGCTCTTACCATGCAGAACAGGTGCGATCGCTGATGGAAAGATATCCTCGGTAATTTCGTGGCGATTGAGAATGAACTCAAGCGGATTTCATGCCGCATCTGATTTCAGCATTCATGCCTCAGCGGCAATATTTTCCTAGGGGCGCTCAGTCGATTGCCCCTAATTTCAGTTAAAAAGTGAAAACGGTGGGGTATCTGGGAAAAATTTAACCAAGAAGGGCAGAGTGTCTATCTAAATGATCACGAAAATCGTCAAATGGACGTCTCTCGACTTCGCGATTTGTAAAGCTCCAGGGAAAAGATAACTTTTAGCAAGTCCTAATCCCAACAGATTTAGCGTGACGTTTAAGCGCATCGAGGATTTCATGACCGTACTCTCCCCCTTTGACGAGGTCATTCGTGATTTTGCCCAGGCCAAATATTTGCCGCGCATCAAAAAGCTGCTGGTCTACGCCTGTACCCACCGCTGGGAGTCAAATCCTGAGCGTTTGGCAAAACTGCATCTCCATAATTTGATTGAAAAGTTGATGCAGATTGCCCCAACTCTCGATCAGCTCAGCGTATATCTCAATCAAGTCACCCAGTCTCTCAGCAAGCCTGCCGAATACCTGCTGGTTGCAAACGTAATTGTTCAGGGCTTGCGCAAACTCTACGTTGGCGCAGCTTCCACTTCTGAGTTCAGCTGCGATCCCCATATCTGTCGGCAAGTGGCTCAGGTGCTTGAGCAAGATTCGGATCATCTGCGGATACGAAAACTGCTAATTTTGATTTGTCGCAACCATTGGGAACTCGATACCAGTCGCCTGCTCGCAGCAAATCTGCCTGACTTGGTGTCCGAACTGCATCAGCTCACTCAATCAGAAGAAAATCTGCAAGCAGTATTCAACAGCATCGTGCAGAACACCAGTAAACCTGTGCAGTATGGGGCGATCGCCAGTCGTATTCTTGATGCCTGTCAGATTCTCTATAGTGCTCAGCAGACTAGCCAAACCGAGTTGCGTTTGCCTGCTCCTGGAATGGCATCAAGTTCCCCTGCGACTGCGACTGACAATAGCGCATGGGCTGCGGGTTCAATTTCCCCGACACGCTCAACACTCAACGCCCAGTCTTCTAAGTCAAATCGTGCTCCGGTTACAGGACTTAACGCTGCTGCTTCAGACGCTGCCTCTTCGGCACCTGAAGTCTCTCCTGCTGCTGATTCTGTCTCTCAATCTGAGCGCTCTCCTGCTGGATCTGCGTCTGAAGTGCCTCCATCAGGAACATTCTCAGACCGTACACCTTCAGATTCCCATGCGGCTTCCAACGCGATTCCTGCCTTCTCCCAGGGAGAGCTGTTTGACCTGCGGCTAGAGATTATGAAATACACGGTTCCGCTGTTGGCGAAGCAGGTATTGTTTCTAACGCTCTATGCTCCTGCAGAACATGGCAGTGAGGCAACGGTGACTGAAATGGCAATGAATGCAGAAACTTGGTCGTCTCTGAAAAAACGAGATTTAGACGACTTGATCGAGAGAACTCTGAAGCAATATCCCACCCTTGCTTTGCTCGCAGAGGGACTACATCGCTCGGCTCGACTGAGCCAAAATCAACAGCGAACCATGCCTGTGGCAAGTGCGATCGCCCGTGCGGTCAAAACTCTGATGACGAAGCATCGTCCAAGCCGTCTGCGCGATCGCTCAGGAGATGCTGCCGACAGTTTGCGCAGTGCCGAACAAACGCGCCAGTTCGCGTCGCCTACTGTGTCGTTCGAGAATGACTCCGATGGCTTGGATTCTCTCAATAACGCGTCTCAAGATATTGAACTTCCGCAACCTTCCCGAAAGAGTTCAGACCATACTCAAAATTCTTTCCCAAACTCACTCCCAAACCAAGAGTCTCTTTCGCCACCTTCTGCTGCTCTGTCTAGTTCGACTTTAAATCAAGCTAGCTCGCCCTCGAATCAAGACGATCCTGCGATCAAAGATTGAGCCGCAAGGCTGAGCGAATGTGAGTTTGATTTGAATGCATTGCAGAGCTTGATCCTTCGCTGTTGTTTCGCCTGCCGACTTTCCTATGGATACCGCTGAACTTCTTCATCGCTACGGACGCAACGAAATTAATTTTCCAGGCATCAATCTCGGCGGGGCTGATTTGTCAGGAGCCGACCTGATTGGCATCAACTTAGATGAATCCGATTTGCGCAACGCTTCTTTGGTGCTGGCCTATTTCAGTCGAGCCAGCCTCAACTATGCCCATCTGGATGCCGCAGATCTGAGCGGAGTCAATCTAAGTCAGGCGAGTTTGGTGCGGGCTGTCTTACGAGATGCCAATTTGCACGGCGCTATTTTGCAAGGAGCCGATCTCCGCAGCGCCGATTTGACCCTTGCTGATATGCTCGACGCTAATTTAATTGGAGCTGATTTACGGAATGCTGACTTGAGCGGAGCAAATCTTACGGGAGCCTGTCTACGCGGGGTCAATCTACGGGAAGAAAACCGCAAGTATGTCGCAAACCTGCGCGGAGCAAATTTGCGGAAGGTCGATCTCCGTGGAGCGAATTTGACCGGTGCAGACTTATCGAAGGTTGACCTGCGGGGGGCAAACCTGAGTGAGGCGACACTGCGGGAGGCCGATCTAAGTCATGCTGATCTGAGTGATGCCAATCTCAGTGGAGCAACCCTGACCGAAGCGAATCTCACCCACACCAATCTACGCCACGCCAACTTGATGAATGCTCGAATGCAGCGATCGCGCCTCACCGAATCTGACATGGCTACGGTCAATCTTCAGGGAGCGTTGTTACCAGATGCAGACTTGAGCAAGGTCAACATGCCCCTTGCAAATTTAGATGGGGCTAAGGTCAGTCGTGCCAATCTCAGTCGCGCTAACTTACGTGGCTCATCAATGCGAGAAGTAAATTTGACGGATGCTTATCTGGCAAGAGCTGACCTGGCGGAGACGGATCTAACTGAAGCGAGCTTGATTCGAGCAGAGATGAGCAGTACTAACCTAGCCGGAGCAATTCTTAGCGGGGCAACGATGCCGGATGGGGAGGTCTATCACTAATTCCCGTGAAGAGGGACGGGCGATGCGGGCGATGCTTAGGCAATCCCATGCCATTTCCACTGAAAGTACGCGATCCCCAAAGTATTGGGAATGTCCACAGCACTCTTCAACCTTAAGCTGAGGCTGTTACAATGCCTGACAACAGATAGAAACTATATCGAATAATAAAACATCGGCATGAGTGACACGATTCTTGAGGTTCGCGATCTAGAGATTCAATTCCAGGGCGATACCCAGATAGTTCAAGCCGTAGACGGAATTTCCTTTGTGGTGGAGCGTGGTCAGACTCTCGGAATCGTGGGTGAATCAGGGTCTGGCAAATCTGTGACCGCACTTTCCATTATGGGATTGGTTCCCAACCCTCCCGGTAGAGTGGCTGAGGGGAGCATCAACTACCGAGAGCAATCCTGTGACTTTGTCGATTTTGCCTCCTTGCCGCCTGAGCGGATACAGCCTTATCGGGGTGGCAAGGTATCGATGATTTTTCAGGAACCTATGAGTTCTCTAAACCCGGTCTACACGTGCGGGTTTCAAATCGTAGAGGCGATTCGTCAACACGAAAATATTTCCAAAGCGGCGGCTCGCCGGCGAGCCGCAAGTCTGTTGCAGGAAGTGAAGCTGCTACCTGGCGACGACGACATGCGGCATCTCTATGTAGAGGGCTGGAGAAAACGCAGTCTGGGCTCAAATTCCCACCGGGCAGGTACAGAGCCTATTCCAGCAGACGCCGTACCTCATGACAGCGACATTGATGAGTATGTCAATCAGCAAAAGCGTGCCATGCTCGAACGCTATCCCCACGAGCTATCGGGGGGACAGATTCAGCGTGTGATGATTGCGATGGCGATTTGCTGTAATCCTGATTTGCTGATTGCTGACGAGCCGACAACCGCTCTAGATGTCACGGTGCAGGCGACAATCTTGGATCTGTTGCGAGAATTGCGCGATCGCCGGGGCATGTCCATGATTTTCATTACCCACGACCTTGGCATCATCGCTGAAATTGCCGATTCAGTTGCCGTGATGTATCGCGGCAAGATTGTCGAATACGGCTCGATTCTCGATATTTTCTCGAATCCCCAACATCCTTACACCAAGGGGCTGCTGACTTGCCGTCCTCGATTAGACCAGCGCCTGCGATGTTTGCCAACGGTGTCAGATTTTATGGATGTTACGGTCAACGATGCTGGTGACACCGTTATTAAGGAAAAAGACTCGACCCTAACGTTCGATGAATCAGAATGTGTCAGTCAGGAAGAACTGGATATTCGTTTGGGGCAGTTGCAACAACAAGAGCCGTTGCTGAGTGTGAGAGACCTGCAAGTGGGCTTTCCGATTCGTGGCTTTTTGGGACGCACTCAGCGCTACTTCATGGCGGTCAACAACGTCTCCTTCGATATCTATCCAGGGGAAACCCTTGGGTTGGTAGGCGAGTCCGGCTGTGGCAAGAGCACCCTGGCATCTAGCCTACTACGATTGATTCAGCCTCTCAGCGGAGAAATTCTCTTTGATGGCGTTGATGTGATGAAGTTGGGATCGCGGCCACTGCGGCAACTCCGACGGGAGATGCAGGTCATTTTCCAAGATCCATTCAGTTCTCTCGATCCTCGAATCAGCATCGGCGAAGCTGTAATGGAACCCCTCAAAATTCATAAGGTAGGGCAAAGTCGGCGACAGCGGCGATCGCGAGTCTCTGAGCTGCTTGAACGGGTTGGACTTAATCCCAACTGCATCGATCGCTATCCCCACGAGTTTTCAGGAGGACAGCGACAGCGCATTTGCATTGCCCGTGCTCTGGCGCTCAACCCTAAGTTCATCATCTGCGATGAGTCAGTGTCGGCTCTAGACGTGTCAGTGCAAGCTCAGGTCCTGAACTTGCTGAAAGGATTGCAAAGTGAATTTGGGCTGACCTACATTTTTATCTCTCACGATCTCAGCGTGGTGAAGTTTATGAGCGATCGCATTATGGTAATGAATCGCGGCAAGATCGAAGAAATTGGCTCCGCAGAACATATCTATCGACAGCCCAGTAAGGAGTACACACAGCAGTTGATTGAGGCCATTCCCAAAGGCAGCATTGAACGAATCCGCGATCGCATGACCCAGCGCTCTGCGTAACCAGTTCGAAATAGGGGCACAGCATTGCTATGCCCCAAGTGGGAGCCCAAAGCCCTAATCAAAGATCTGCAATCGAGTTCGTATCAGAACTCTAATGGTGGCGTGTCTGAGTCTTGGCTCTCTGGGTTTGCCACATTCGTCCCGGTCTCTTGAGGCATTGATGCTGTGCTACCAGTGGCTTCATTGGGATCGCGCCAGTAGACGATCTCTTCGTTAAGCACCTTCAGCTCACTGCCGGGATAGTAAAAGTCGAGAATGCGATTGTTTGACCAGCCCAACTCACCCAAACGATAGGCTCCGGTTTGACTCATGCCAACTCCATGACCAAAGCCGCCCCCTACAAATGCATATCCCTTATGAACCGCAGCCGAATTTTGCTTGTCCGTTGCGGTTTCGTCTTTCGTTTCCTTGTCAATTTCCTCTGGAACGTTGTTAGCCCCAGACGTGGAATGGGTTGCGGCAGAACTGGCGATCGCCCCAGTTTCAGGCTCAGTAGCGGCGTCTGCTTCAACTTGAGTAAAGGTCGGTTCAAGATAGAACAAGGTGCTGCGAGGAGGGTAGAAAGCCCGTACTACCTCGTCTTTTTGCAACGTGACCTTCCCCAAATCTGTCGTGGCAACTAGAGTTTGAACCCGACCTGAAGGAGCCCGCTCTGTCACCTCTAGCTTTTCTAACCGAGCGAAATTGACTAGAGGATGCTGCACCACTCGTAGATAGTTCCGCAGATCGTCTGCCAGACTTTCAAGGGTGCCTTCTCTCCGCCAGCGAAATGCCTCCCACTCGTCCTCATTAAAGCCAGAGGAGAGACTCATAAACGCTCGAAAGTTTTGCTCGTTGGATAGGGGACGGGTGGATAAATCCCAAACCCGATTCACCGAATCAATCACCGCTTGCAGATAGGGGCGATCGCTGCCGTTCCACACATGGCTAAAGGGAGCTGTCACCCCGCCAGTGGTCGAAGAATAGAGAGCATCAATCAGTTCGTTACGGTAGGTCAAAACCTGACTGCGAGTGGCAGCGATCGCGCGATCGCTGATCTCTGCCGCCCCCCCTAATCCCCAGTAGACCTGACACTGAGTGTCTGCACATAGTTCATAGTCGTCAATTTCAAACCGTCGCAAGTTTCGCAGCGCATAGGTACGAGCCAAAATGGCTTGAGCTTCGATCGCTGGGCGAGGAGCGCCTAGCCCAATTTCGTGGGGCACCACACCGCGAAGATAAGTTTCAACGGGGACTTCGTTGACGAGAGTGTACGTGCCATAGCTGTTGGGCTGAAACCGCATCTCTCCACCATAGAGACGCTGCGTTCCATCTTCGTGTTTGACTCGAATGCGACGATTGTTGCTGTTGATTTCAAAGCGATCGCGCGTGTAACGAAAACCATTGGCAACCAGAGATGCTTTTGGGCGCTGTCGTAACGTTTGGGTATTGAGAAAGGCTGTTCTCGTGCCATTCGCCTGGATGCTGTGCAGTAAGAGCCGTCGCAGCAACGGAGTGCGATAGACATCGCGCTTAGCCCACACTTCCCACATTCGAGGTTGAGCCAGCTCGACTTCAATGCCCTGAGAGCGCCAATAGTTTGCGCTATCTTCTGCACTTTCAAAGCTGCGGTGGCTACTCAACACCACTCGCTCGACAACTTCAGGCGTTGCCAGCGCTTCCATCACCACATCAACGGTTACCTTCGAAGCGGCAATCGTTTGTTCCTGGCCTCCGGTCACCAGCGTCACCGTGAGGCGATCGCCCGACAGAGGTTCTAGCGTCATTTCATCAGAAGGTTCATCGCCAAACCGCTGGGCCACGCCCACATCCATAATGGGATTGGCTGCTGAACCTGGCGCAGCTTGGGCAATACGAAGGGTAGAGGATCGTGGGGGAGAAGACTGGGCGATCGCGGCTGGAAAGGTTCCTACCAAACCGGACATCACTCCTAGACAGACCAAGAGCGATCGCCGCCAGCATCGAGTGACCGACGCAGAATTGAAAAGCTGTTGAGAAGAGAAATCTGCCATATGACGTGGGTAAGTCTTAAACAGTAGGTCGTTGAAACCGTCAAAATTCAGGATGCAAGTTTAGAAGTGAATGCAAAGGTAAAACTGACTGGCAGTACGCGTCCCTGGAAATTCCATACCCGTTGTTCATCCTTCGGACTCTTTACTTGGCGAAAGAATGAAGGTAGACAATCTTGCCCATGCTATCTCAGTTCGCTAGAAAATGAGGCGGACTCCGACCACAATTCTCTACAGAACCGGGGCATTAAACAAGAAATGATTGCAAGGCCGTACTCATAACGAATATGATTTAAGTCATAAGATCTTGCTTTGGCTGTCGTTCGAAAGTATTGTTTGCCCTGCTGTGGGCGCATCTTTAGCAAAAAGAGAATTGTTTAACATGAGAATTCAAGACATCCCCATCGACCAAATTCGCCGTCCCCTTTTTCGCCAAAATGATGCCGCAAAGGTTCATGCTTTAATGGATTCCATTCAAGAGTTTGGCCTTCAGGAAGCGATCGATGTTCTAGAAGTTGACGGACAATTCTACGGGTTTTCAGGATGTCATCGCTACGAAGCCTGTAGTCGCCTGGGTCACAAATCTATCCGTTGTCGAGTGCGGCGTGCCCCTCGTTCCGTATTAAAGATGCATCTTGCCTGACCTGACCTATGCCTGATCCCGCTCGCATTCCCTTGTCTTCTCAATCAACATCCGGTCTCGCTCAGACCAACGCCCCGGACTACACGACACGACTGCGATCGCTCATGGCAGCGGCTGAACTACAAAGCTATCGAGCCTTGAGCCTCCAGTCTGGAGTGTCTGAGCGGCAGATTCTGCGGCTGCGGCAGGGAAAAGCAGAGCAGATGCGCCTGGAAAGTCTTGTTCGATTGGCGAATACTCTTCGCTGTCCTATCTCTCAGTTTCTTCAAGAGTTCTCCTCCCTTCAGTTGTCACCCAAGTCTGAACCTGGCGCAGATTTGGACGAGGAATTAAATGAGGGAAAGATCTTACCCGCTCCGTTGGAGTCTGTTTCAAGGCAAGAATATGAACGGCTCCAGACTCAGTTTCAGCAGCAACAATCTGACCTGGCGACTGAATTTCAACGAGCAGCGTTGTACATCTTGGAGACGTGGATGACCTTCTGGCCGACTGCTGTCGCCAAAGTCGAAGAAGACGCTCAATTCCCTGCGAGTCGGTTACTTCCTCTAGTTCGTCCAGTGGAGCAACTGCTGGAACAGTGGGACGTTGAGGCGATCGCCACGGTTGGAGCCGAGGTTGCCTACGACCCCACCCAGCATCAGCTTATGGGAGGTACGGCAGAACCAGGACAGGCAGTACGTGTGCGGAATGTCGGCTATCGCCATCAAGGAAAGCTGTTGCATCGAGCTAAAGTCAGTCCCGTTTGAATCGTGAGATGAGACGAAGAGGCGATCGCCCTATTGCCCCTATTGATAATCGCCCTATTGCCCCTATTGATAGGATATGTAGAACTCAAAATACTGAAATTGGAATCAAGGATTCATCATGGCTGAAGTACTCTTTCATCTAGCTTTTCCTGTTGACAATGTTGACCAGGCCAAAGCTTACTATGCAGACGGATTAGGCTGTCAGGTAGGACGAGCCAATGAGAAATCGATCATCCTGAATCTGTATGGACATCAACTCGTGGGTCACGTTGAACCCGACGCAGCTTCGCCACAAAAGGGCATTTATCCTCGCCATTTTGGCATTGTTTTCACCGAAGAGACAGATTGGGAAGCGCTGGTAGAGCGTGCTCAGAAACATCAGCTTCCCTTCTACACTCAGCCCAAACGTCGATTTGAAGGATCTTTGCTGGAGCATCGCACCTTTTTCTTAGAAGATCCGTTTCACAACCTGATGGAGTTCAAATACTATTGCCATCCAGAAGCTATTTTTGGAGCAGTTGAACATGCTGCTGTAGGTGAAACCTAGATTCTAAAAGTTGTGCAGGGATTCTCCTCATCGTCTGTACTCCATCTTTGCTGGCTGAATCGTGTCAACTGGGCATAATTCAAACTGTGTTTTTGAACACTAATTCAAACTGTGTTTTTGAACACAAGTTTAAGGAACAGTAACAACTGCGGCAATTTCGGGCGATCGCGCCTATGATTTGGTGCGGTTTGCTGTGAATGCAATCCGGCAGGTTAGATAGGGATAAGTGGAGTGAAGCAAACTCGAAAACTTCGCCAACGGCGGCATAGACGCTCTAGACGTCTGATGGCTTTTGCAGGCATTGCGACCGTTTCGCTGTTGCTTACGGGTTACACTGCATGGCGGTGGCTCAAACCCAGCGTTTTGAGTGCTGACCCGGCCAACTCAGTCGATGGAGATTTCTTCCCCCAGGCTCAAGTGGGACTAGCTGCATTTGAGGCGATCGCCAGTCTCCAGGTTCCTGCTCCCAATGGTCGTCCTCGCCTGTATCCGT
>JGI12210J13797_10641739_pt1 | contig 32186 bp, 29 predicted proteins | sample ElkSlonscriptome_3_FD_13797 | JGI IMG/M metagenome (IMG submission 13797) | reverse complement strand
CCCGAGGAACCCGTCGACGCGCACTTGACCGAGTCGCCGCACCTCCGGGGAATCGAGGATCGATTGAATCGCCGAGGGCGTCAGCACGTGGTTGCAGAACACGCTGAAGTTCGGAAGGTCCATTGCCGCGGCCTGCTTGATGGCCAGCGCGGTCGGGGGCGTCGTGGTTTCAAAGCCTATGGCAAACAACACCACTTGGCGATCCGGATTGACGCGCGCCAGTTCGAGCGCTTCGACGGCAGACTGGACAACCCTGACGTCCTTGCCCTGGCCGCGTGCGTTGAGCAGGCTGTTGCGCCTTGATGCCGGCACCCTGAGCATGTCGCCGTAGCTGGCCAGGATCACGTTTTCGTCGCCGGCCAGTTCGATCGCCATGTCAAGCCGCGACACCGGCAACACACAGACCGGACAGCCCGGGCCGTGCACAAGTTTCACGTTGTCCGGCAACAGGTCGGGGATACCGTGCCTGAATACGGCGTGCGTATGCCCGCCGCAGAATTCCATCAGGTGATAGTCGCGGTCGGTCCGAACTTCGTCTGCGATCAGACGACTCAGCGCATGCGCCGCACGTCCGTCACGAAACCCCTGAATATATCGCATCCGGCGATTCCCCCAGTTTTTCCGCCAGTTCGCGGAACAGCGCCAGCGATTTTTCGGCTTCCTCGACGTCCAGACGCGTGATCGCATGGCCAACGTGGACGATGACGTAGTCGCCGACCTCGACGCCGTCGAGAAACGCCAGCGAGCACTTGCTGCGCACGCCGCCGACTTCGACGGTCGCCTGATCGAATTCGTGCAGTTCCTCAACCCGGGCGGGTACGGCAAGACACATTGGGAAGCACTCCATGAGAATGGTTTTCAGGAACGAGTCTAACCGAACCCATCCGCTGCTGATCTTGAGCCAGATCAATCGGCGCCCGTCAGTCGGGCCTTGATCCAGTCGATTGCGCGGCGGGTCGAATCGGGATTGCCGGTGTCGAGGGGCAGCGCGCAGGAATTCTCGGATTCCTCCAGCGGCTCCATGTTCCGCTGTTGATGCGCCAGCACCTCAAGACCGGCCTCGGACGGATCATCCCCCGCCGCGTTGCGGTCTTCGATGCGTTGCTCGAGGACGGCCTGGTCGGCATTGCAGTGCACGATGACAAACGGCACGCCGCAATCGTGGGCCAGGTCGCGGAAAAGTGTCCGTTGCCAGCGCTTGAGACAGGCTGCATCGACCAGCGCGGGAATTCCGGCCCGGAGCACCGGCTCGGCCAGCTCGACCAGACGACTGTAGGTGCGCTCGGTAGCCTTGCCGGAATACAGGTCGGCACCCAGGTCCGAATCGCTGCTGTCATCCGGGTCCAGCCCATGCAGCCGCTTGCGCTCCACGTCCGAGCGCATGCGAACCAGGCCGGCATGCGCCACCAGCCGCCGAGCCAGCCAGGACTTGCCGCTTCCCGATACCCCCATTGTCACAACGATTCCCGCTCGCCGTTCGCCGGTGATATTCGCGGCGAGCGTGAGGTAACTCTCGATTTCCTTCAGCACGCCGGATCTGTCGGCGTCCTCGTCGTCCAGCCGGAACGTGTTGACCTTGGCCCGTACCAGCGCGCGGTAGACCATGTATAGCGGCAGCAGCCGGATGCCCTGGTAATCGCCGCTGCGCGCCAGGTATTCGTCCAGCAGCAGCCAGGCAAGAGCCGGTGCACCGCGATCGCGCAGGTCCATCACGGTGAATGCCAGATCGGACATCACGTCGATCCAGCGCAGGTCCTCGCTGAACTCGATGCAGTCGAAGAGGGTGGCGCGCTGGTCGATCAGTGCGACGTTGCCGAGGTGAGCGTCGCCGTGGCATTCGCGTATCCGCCCATCCCGGCGGCGCGATTCGATCAGCGGCTTGAGCCGGTCAAGCTGCCGTTCACTCCAGCGTTCGATTGCGAGCAGCCGATCCCCGGTCGACGCGCGGTCCAGTTTTTCGCCGAGCACCCTGAAATTGTCGCGCATCGGATCGGCGACCGATTCGAAATCACCAAATGCGCTTTCCAGAGATACCTTTTCGGCGATGCGGTGCAGATTCGCGAGTTGCCGGCCCAGGTCGATGACATGGGCGTGTTCCAGGCGGTTGTCGGCCAGCAGGTGATCGAAGCCGGCGTCCACGTCGAACCGGCGCATTCGGACGGCGTACTCGATCGGATTCTTCTCGTCGCCCAGCGAAGGGTGCTCCGGGTTGCCGCCGATGCGTGTGACGTCCAGGTATATTTCAGGCGCGGTCCGCCGGTTGAGTCGTATTTCCTCGCCGCAGTAAAAACGTCGTTGTTCGAGCGTGGAGAAATCCAGAAACCCGAGGTCCAGCGGCTTTTTGAGCTTGTAGACGAACTCGCCGGCCAGAAGCACCCAGGAAATATGGGTCTCGATCAGCTCGACTTTGCCCACGGGGTGGGGGTAGATATCGGGGTTCCGGAGTGCGTCGATCAGCTTTGTTTGCATGGTGGCCCTGATTCGAATTTTCGAGGGTCGATAATTGAAGATGAAACCGCCGGAAAGCGCGACCGTATCTATTTTGACTCAGGGTACGGCGGTCCTGGTGGATGAGCTCTTGGTGCCGACGTAGATATAGTTGACGCCCAGCGCGACCGGTTTGAGTCGGATGTCGTCGAAATCGCCGCTGGCGCGCATCATCTCGACAAATTTTCGGCCGTAAGGAAAACTGTCCGAGGTCGCCTGCAGGTAGCGGTAGGCATCCCGATCGCCGCCGGCCATGCCGCCGATCAGCGGAATGATCAGCCGGTTGTAGATGAAGTAAAACGGCTTGAGAAGCGCGGGTGGTTGACCGAACTCGAGCACCACCAGCCGTCCGCCGGGTTTCAGTACACGGTACATGCTGCGAAGCGCCCGGTTCGGGTCGTCGACGTTGCGAATGCCGTAGGCGATCGAGACCACATCGAAGCTCTCATCGTCGAAAACGAGATCCTGGCTGTCTTCGACGCGCCAGTCTATGGCAATGTTGCGGTCTGCCGACTTCTTTTCCGCCAGCGCAAGCATGTCGGCATTGAAGTCGGTGCCGACCACCCGCCCGCGACCGTTCATCGCATCGTGAAAAAGCAGCGTGAGATCGCCGGTGCCGGCGGCGCAGTCGAGAAGCGCATCACCGGGCCGGATACCGGACATTGCCACGGCGCGTCGGCGAACGCCCTGGTCGGTGCCGAACGACATCCAGCGATTGGCGCGATCATAGCGTTCGGCGATGCGCGAGAACATGGCGTGTACTTGCTTGGACATTTCGCTCCTTTTTGGTTGAAAAGCGATTTACAAGAAGAGCACGAAGGACACGACTATCGTGCTGTTGATTCCACATTTATTTTTTTTGAACCGGTTCGCTTCGGTCAATCATCATTCCGACCCAGAATCACTTTACTAATGCAATACGTCTGATTGCTTTGTTATTCGAAAAGCGCCCTGACCGACGGGGCCATCGGCTTGCCGGCGCTGCTCCTGGGAATGCCGTCGACGACGCGCCAAAGCGCCGGGCGTTCGGCCGGCTGCAGGTGATCGCGCGCCCAGGCGTCGAGCGCATCGGCAAGTCGGTTACCGGGCTTGGGGACGACCACTGCGGCAACGACCCGCTGGCCCCAGCGTGGTGACGCGATACCGACTGCCGCGGCGTCGTCGATCAGCGGGCACTCGCACAGACGCTGTGCGACCGCATCCAGGTCGACGTTGATCCCCCCGGAGATGATCACGTTGTCGATACGACCGAAGATCTGCACCCGGCCGTTGTCATCAATTCGGCCAAGGTCGCTTGTGGTGAACCAGCCGTTTTCATCGGGCCCGGATGCGGAATCATCCAGGTAGCCGGAAAAAATCATTGGCCCGCGGACCTGAATTGCGCCCGACCGGGCGACTCTGACCTCGACCCCTTCGACTGGGGGCAGGGCCGGCGCCTCGGCGCTGAAATCCATGCCGGCGGCCGTCTCCGGCGACGGGGTGGCAAGCTGGGAACCGGCCTCGCTCATGCCCCAGGTCGGCAGCACCGGCCAGCCATTGTCACGGGCTCGACCAAGCAAGGAAGGGGCTGCAGGCGCGCCACCGACGAACGCCGCGCGCAGGTTCGAGGACGGTCGACGGCGTTCGAGCTTCATCACCGCGTCGAGCATGCCGGGCACCAGCGACGTCAGCGTGATGCGCTGGTCGGATATCTGCCGGAGCAATCCTGCCGCATCGAAGCGAGGCATGAACGCCACCGAGGCGCCCGTCATCACGCTCCGGAATAAGATGGCCATCCCGCCGATGTGTTCCAGCGGCAGGCAGAGCAGCCAGCGGTCGTCCGGATAGCTGCCGATTCGATCGGTGACCGAGCGGACGCTTGCAGCATGGTTGGCGAGCGAAAGCGGCACGGCTTTCGGCGTTGAGGTGCTTCCGGAAGTCAGGATTATCGTCGCCACTTTCCCCGGATCGCACCGGGCGGGTGCAAAGGCCGTGCCTCGGGGTTCGATCGACTGCGCAGAATCGATGACGATCAAGTCGTCGCGGCGCCGCGACCGCGCGGCGGTCTCCGCATTGCGCTTCGATCCAGCGCATATAAATGCCCGTGGATTCAGCCGCGCCAGAAGTCTCTCGGTGTCGACCCGAGGGCGCCCGGGTCCAACCGGAATCGTGGCCGCACCAAGCCACAGCAGTGCGTGCAGCCATACGGCCGAATCAAGCGTTACCGGTACTTCGAGCATGACCCTGTCACCGCTGCGAATTCCCAGATCGGCAAGCATGGCTGCGCGCGAGGCGGCATGAACGGCGAGCTGTTCATAGCTCATGCACCGGGAACCTTCAACCAGAGCCGCTGCGCCCGGATGAAGCTGAGCTGAATTTGAAAGCCATGCTGTCATGCCGGCAGTGACATCATGACGACCCTGCGGTGCCGGGCATGAAGCCGATTCCCGGCGCCTGTTCCAGAACCAGTTTGCCCTGACCAAGACGATCTTCTTCGGGCGCCAGGTCCTGGGCCAGCCACTGGCCGGTCGCCAGGCCGTGCGGGCCGGTCAATTCAGGCCAGGCGCCCGCCAGGTGTGCGATTGCCCGGCGCCCGACGGCCGATTCAAGCAGATTGCTGATGATGACCTTGACGCCGTGCCGGAGCGCCAGTTCGAACAACCCGCTGGCCCGAAGCAGCCCACCGACCACCGATGGCTTGATCACGATAGCACCCAGTCTGCCGGAGCGAATCAGCGCTCGCGCCCGTTCGAGATCGGCGCAGCTTTCGTCGACGGCTATGAGCGGACCGGCGCGGTCATAACGTTCGAGCAGTGCCGGCAGGTCTTCGTCGTCAACCGGCTGCTCGATCAGCTCAACGCGATCGCGCGGCAGAGCAGACAACATTCGGAGCGCCTGGTCCGTGGTCCATGCCCCGTTGGCATCGAGCCGAAAGGTCAGCTGTCGACACGCCTTCATGATCCCGTCCAGGCGCGTCAGATCGTCTTCACAGCTTGATACACCGACCTTGAGCTTGGCATGCGTGTGGCCCGCATCGGCAGCTTTCTTCAGGGCTCTGACGCATTCCTCGACGCCGTCGGCACCCACGGTGAACTGTACCGGCACCGCATCGAGTGGACGACGAGCCGGCTTGTAACCGGATCGGGCCTGAAAAAGTGCGAGATTCAGCGCAATGCCGGCAGCCCGGGCCAGTCCATCCAGAGCCGCGAGTTCGATGCCGAATCGAAGCACCGGCGAGCCGGTCAGCTGCGGCAAGTGCTGATCGAGATCCGTCACGGCAGCCATTTCTACGGGGAATTCGACCTCTTCGACCAGACGCTGCATTGTCGGAATCGTTTCGCGGGTCCACCCCGACAGTGGAGCGGCTTCCCCGAAGCCGGGGTACGCGCGTCCGTTCGGTGCTCGCACGGTGGCGCGCAGCGTCATTGTTTCGCGCCAGTCGAAAATGCCCAGGGCGGTCCTCAAGGGCTTGGTCAATCGAAGGCGGTGGCGTTCGAGGGTCAGCGATTCCAGCAGGAACGGCTGACACAGAATATTCTGTTTCATGTCTTGCTGATCGGCGAGTGGTCGTCCGAGCGGTCGTCCTGGTTCTGGTTTGGGCTATTGTCGTGGCTACTGTCATGACAGGCGTTATAGCTATCGTTCAAGCAATCGTTCAAGCAATCGCTGCTGTCGAGTTTCATGGAAACGCGGTCGATGATATTGCCCCGCAATCGATGATCGTTTCGACGCGAGGTGGGAAACCTGATCACGCGCAGACCGCCGGAGGCCAGGCTGTCGGCCACGAGCCGGTCGAAATCCCGCCAATCTTCCGGTTCGAGCAAATCGATGCCGTGCGGGACAAGCCGTGCAACCGATGTGGCGCCGCTGGTCGCGAAGTGCTTCTGGTGAACCTCGTCGAAGCCCGCGCTTGGAAGATATTCGAAAATCTCCCCGCCATCGTTATCGACCACTACGACGGTCAGATCCAGCTGCATTTCGATCGCAAGCAAAAGCGCGGTCGCGTCGTGTCTGAGCGCGACGTCGCCGATGACCAGCACGGTCGGCGAGGGCAGTTCACGAGCCACGCGTCCCCTCGCGGCGGCGATGCCCGAGGCGGTGGAAACAACCCCGTCAATGCCGTTCAGGCCGCGATTGAAATAGACGTCCAGATCGCGGTCGTGCGCGCACATGAAGGTATCCAGATGACGTACCAGCATGCTGCTGGAAAAATACAGCCCGCAGCCGTCGGGCAGAAGCGCGCCCAGGGTATGCCACATTCGCGGCGCCGAAAATTCCGGTATCTCCTGGAGCGATTCGTCAAGTGCGGCGACGGCCAGGCCGGCGGCGTGGAGGTGGGTTTTCAGCCAGGCCTGCCGGTCCGAATCAGGCGGAGTCAGCCGACGCTGCGAAGCGAAGAAAAGCGCGGCCGGGTCCGTGATCAGCTGCTCCTGTACGACATGATCGAGATCGACCAGCGTTGCCGTGGCACCAACGGTCAGGTGCACCGCGTCGCGACAATTACTCAAAAGGGTCTGCATGGCCCATGTCAACGGCGCGCTTCCGGTGCGAATCACCAGATCGGGCAGGCCGTGTCGGGCGTAAAGTGCGCTGCCGGCGATCAGGTCGCCTGCACCGATGATACTTCTGCCGCGATCGCCCCAGTGACGAAGTCCCGAGGCCGGCTCGGCGAATACCGGAATGGCGGCGCGCTCGGCCAGGATTGAAAGCGCGTCGCGGTAAGTACTTCCGGTCGAGTCCGCCCCGGCAATGATCAGCGGCCGGCGGGACCGGTTGATCAGTCCCGCGAGGCGACCGGTCGATTCGTCGCCGGCAACGCTGTTCGGGATGTGAATGCGTACCCAAGGCGCGCCGTCCGGTCGGCCGCGAACGACCTTATCGGCCTGGGCCAGCGTCGACGCCGAAACGTGATCCGGATGCTCTGCGGCAACCTGCATCGGCTCCAACGGTTTGCGAAACGGCAGGTCGATATGCACTGGCCCGGGCTGCGGGAATCGTGTGCGGAGCAGCGTGCGAGCGGCCAGAGATCTCAGGTAGGCGAGTTTGTGCGGCGTTGCCTCGGGTTGGGCGACCTGGTGATGCCAGCGAACGTGATCGCCGTACATGCCGGCCTGTTGCATGACTTGCGAGGCGCCGCAGTCATGGTCTTCGGGCGGTCGGTCTGCGGTCAGGACGAGGAGCGGGACGTTGTCCTGAGCCGCTTCGCAGATTACCGGGAAATAATTGGCCGCCGCGGTGCCGGAGGTGCAAAGAAGTGCGACCGGACGACCGCTTGCGCGGGCCAGGCCGAGTGCAAAGAATGCGGCTGACCGTTCGTCAACGATCGAATAATCAGTAATCTCCGGATGCGCAGCAAACTGGAACACGAGCGGAGCGGATCGGGAGCCCGGCGAGATGCAGGCCTCGCGCAGACCGCAGCGGGCGAGTTCGTCGACCAGAATTCCTGCCCAGAGCGTATTGACGTTTGGCGACGCGACACCCGGAACTTCAGGATCGTCTGCAGGATTGTCCTCAGGATCGGAATTCCCGGTGTCTGAATCCATTTGGAACGGAGCTCGCTGTGCCGTCGCGGTCAGAAGTGCCAGGGAAAATCGGAAAAGTCACGAGGGCGCTTTTCGAGGAAAGATTCGCGGCCCTCGCGCGCCTCGTCCGTTGCATAGCCCAGGCGCGTCGCTTCGCCTGCAAACAACTGCTGACCCACCATGCCGTCATCCGGCAGGTTGAACGCATACTTGAGCATGCGCATCGCAGTCGGGCTCTTGCTGTTGACGATTTCGGCCATTTCGACCGATCTTTCTTCCAGATTTTCATGGGTCACGACCTCGTTGATCATACCCATAGCCAACGCCTCGTCGGCGCCGTAGGACTTGCCCAGGAAAAACACCTCCCGTGCACGCTTTTGCCCGATCTGGCGGGCCAGCAGCGCCGAGCCGAATCCGGCGTCGAAGCTCGCCACGTCCGGATCGGTCTGTCGGAATCGCGCGTGTTCTCTGCTTGCGATGGTCAGGTCGCACACCACGTGCAGACTATGGCCCCCGCCGACCGCCCAGCCGGGGACCACGGCGATTACAACCTTGGGCATGAAGCGGATCAGACGCTGCACTTCCAGGATGTGCAGGCGGCCACTCATTTCCGGATCGTCGTACTTGTAGCCGTCCGGTCCGCGCACGGCCTGGTCGCCGCCGGAGGAAAACGCCCAGCCGCCATCCTTGCTTGAGGGGCCGTTTCCGGTCAGCAGCACGCATCCGACATTGGTCTGGCGGCGGGCGTGGTCGAGCGCGGCATACAGCTCGTCGACGGTCTGCGGCCTGAATGCATTCCGCAAATCCGGCCGATTGAACGCGATCCGTGCAATCGCCCGGCCTCGATTGAGCCGGTCGTGCATCATGTGATACGTCACGTCCGAGCCTCCGAATCCCGCCACGGGCGTCCAGATCTCGGCGTCGAATAATTCGGAAACGGGATTCTTCTTGTTCATAACAGTTGTTTCATGCCGCTGGGTTCATGTCAGTGGCCTCGATTGCCTGTCGCGTCGGCGTGATGCGCTGTCGTAGCGTCGCCACCCTGAGCAGCACTTCGGCCCGAACCGATCGCTTCAGCCATCTGCACTGCGAATCGATCCACCTGATCCCAGTCGGTATATTCGATCACAGAGGTGCCGTCGGTGGGTCCGCCGGTCATTTTCATGATCATCTGAATCATGATTCGGTCGACGAAACGGTAGCGAGGATAATCGAGCTTTCCGGCGATGATTTCGACATGTCCGGGCGTGAACGAGAGACGGTCGAGAAACTTGCGCAGGTACTTGTTGCCGGCAAGGTCGCGCTTCTCGGGTTTCCGTGCGATCAGGTTGACCGAGAAAAATGCGTTGGTCATGGTCTGGATCGATACGCGGTTGGCCTCAAGGAAACGGCCCATTGCCGGATCGTGCTTGCCGTAGCGCACGCACGCCCCGGCAATGAATCCGTCGTAATCGGCTGGATTGAGTTCGGCCGCGTTGTCGATACCTGTAAGTGTCGTCTCCAGGCCTTCGGTGCGCAGCGTCTGCTGGATTCGCTCCGAGATCCGGCGCGTCTGTCCGTCGGTCGAGGCGTAGACGATCAGGGTGTTCGGCATACCGGCTTCCGGTTTTCATTCAGGCGGACAACAACCGGAATGGTACAGGAACGCAGCACTATCAAGCGGGCCTCGGCGACCTGTCGTCCCTTCGACGGGCCCGATTCACCGGCATGACTTGACTGAAATCAAGGGCATATCGAAACCGCGCTTTTTCCTGCGTTATTTAATGTCATTTGAATCAAGAAGGGATTTCAGTCGAAGGGTCGATTCGGCGCAGGATCGCACGGTCGTGCGGACCTTGTTTTCAAGCTCCAGATCGACCTCACGGCCGCTCGCGCGGGCAGAAGCAATTTCGTTGAGGCTGGCGCAAGTTTCATACATGCGCGATTCCACCTGTTCGATTTTCCGGCGGCTACGCTCGCTCACGTCCATCGGCGGCGCCATCATCAGGCGTGTCGTGACCTTGTTGTGACTGCGGAAAACCCGCTCCGAATAATCGCGCAGTTCGTCGGGGGTCATGAATCGAACGTCGAGCGGGTCATCCCCGCGCGGCACAGGCACGCAGCCGAATAACGTCGAAAAGACCAGTCCGCAGAGTATAGATACGGCGATTCGCAGGCTCAGCCGACGGCCGGCTCTCGTCGCACTACGGGTCTCTTCGAACCGTGTCGACAGTGTCTGATTGTGTTGGCGCCTGTCCTGGGCTGGAGTCATTCGCCGTGCCGAGCTTCAGCGTTTCATGTAGTTGAAGAATTCTTCGTTGGTCTTGGTCGACTTGAGCTTGTCGAGCATGAATTCGATTGCCTGGATCTCGTCCATCGGATGCAGGATGCGTCTCAGGATCCAGACCTTTTGCAGCAGTTCGTTGCCGATCATCAATTCTTCCCGGCGGGTGCCGGAGCGGTTGATGTCCATGGCCGGGAACACTCGCTTCTCGGAAATCCGTCGGCTCAAGTGCACTTCCATATTGCCTGTGCCCTTGAATTCCTCGTAGATCACTTCGTCCATTTTCGAGCCGGTATCGACCAGCGCGGTGGCGATGATGGTCAGGCTGCCGCCGCCTTCGATCTTGCGCGCCGCACCGAAAAACCGTTTTGGTCGCTGCAGCGCGTTGGCATCGACACCGCCGGTCAGTACCTTTCCAGAGGAGGGCACTACAGTGTTGTAGGCACGTGCGAGGCGGGTAATCGAATCGAGCAGAATGACGACGTCATGCTGGTGCTCGACCAAGCGCTTGGCGCGTTCTATGACCATGTCGGCGACCTGCACGTGGCGCGTCGCCGGCTCGTCGAACGTCGATGAAATCACTTCGGCGTCGACCGTGCGCTGCATCTCGGTGACCTCCTCGGGCCGCTCGTCGATCAGCAGGATGATCATGTGCGCCTCCGGATTGTTCGCCCGAATCGCGGTGGCGACGTGCTGGAGCAGCATGGTTTTGCCTGCCTTTGGCGGCGATACGATGAGACCGCGCTGGCCCTTGCCGATAGGGGCGATCAGGTCGATGATGCGTCCGGTAATGTCTTCGGTGGAGCCGTTTCCGCGCTCGAGTCTGAACTGCTCGCGCGGAAACTCGGGCGTCAGATTCTCGAACAGAATCTTGTTCTTGGAGGCCTCGGGCTTGTGATAATTGATATCTTCGACCTTGAGCAGGGCAAAGTAGCGTTCCGAGTCCTTGGGCGGGCGAATCTTGCCTGAAATCATGTCACCGGTGCGCAAGTTGAAGCGCCGGATCTGGCTGGGGGAGACGTAAATATCGTCCGGACCGGCCATGTATGACCCCAGGGAAGATCGGAGAAAGCCGAAGCCGTCCTGGAGGATTTCCAGCACGCCATCACCGTAGATGGGCTCCTTGTTTTTAGCGCGCGCCTTCAGGATGGCGAAAATGACGTCCTGTTTGCGCGATCTGCCAATGTTCTCGATACCGAGTTCATTGGCCATTTCAATCAGGTCCTGGACGGACTTCTTCTTCAAGTCGGTAAGATTCATCGAGCGATTTGCCTTGAAATGACTGGATTTGAACGGATTGCTGCGCGCTGTCTCGTGCGCACAGAATCTGCGCGAGCGGCTCGGCAATGCGAGCGGAAATGATTTCCAGTTGGTCCCGAACTGCTAAGGGAGTCTGATACTGCTGCAACGGGCGGTTGCCCGCAAGGGATTCGATAAGCGTACCACCATCGTCGCTCGCCGTCCAGTGCCGAGTGCAAGGCGAGCAGTTGGAGGAACTGCGGTTCTCAACCTGGCCTGTCAGGGCCGAAACCTGACATTCGGGCGAGACCGCGCGTGAGCATCAATGTATGTGCTGCTCTATGAATTCTTTCAGCACGCCCTTGGTGACGGCGCCGACCTTCATTCCCTGAACCTTGCCGTCGCTGAATACCATCAGCGTCGGGATGCCGCGAATCTTGAACTGGCTGGTGATCTGCTGATTTTCGTCGATGTTGACCTTCGCGATCTTGATCTTGCCTTCGAATTCGTCGGCGAGTTCGTGCAGAAGCGGATCGATCATCTTGCAGGGGCCACACCACTCGGCCCAATAGTCCACCAGCACCGGCTGGTCGGCATTGATCACTTCCTGTTCGAAGGATGCGTCTGATACGTGCGTTATATTCTCGGACACAGTAGATTTCTCCTTGAGAGTTTTCGGGTTTCGGATACGGCGCGGAATCGGCACGCAGGCTTGCGCACCCGGAGAATGCTAGAATACTGCAAAAGCGGATGCTGCTGACGATCGGAATCGCGACTTCGTAGATTCGGGTCGGCCGAGAAGTTTTCAAGCACGTCCGCAGCATAATTTCCGACACTCGCCTCGGTTACGGCTTTTTTTCAGGCCAGCCGGTGGCCGCCTTCTCCCCTTGATTTCAGGTTTACGACTGCGTGAGCGATACAGATATCCGATCGAATATTGATTCCCCGGCCGACGCTTCAGGCCAAGAGGCTGCGCTCGAACACGAGGACCGCGTACTCAGCGAAGTCGGGTTCGACAGCTTCGACCTGCCGGACGCGATCGTTGCCGGACTGCGCGATGCAGGCTTCGAGAAATGCACGCCTATCCAGGCCGATACGCTGCCTCTGGCATTGGCAGGGCGCGATGTGGCCGGACAGGCGCGGACCGGTACGGGCAAGACGGCGGCGTTCTTGCTTGCGATCTTCAAAAAGCTCCTGCAGGATTCAGCACCCGACAGCGCAGCGCACAATCCGAGATCCATCGTGATCGCGCCAACCCGCGAACTCGCGATCCAGATTCATCGCGACGCGCTGCTGCTGGGATCGCACACTGGACTCAAGTTCGGTCTGGCTTATGGCGGCGTTGATTACCAGAAACAGCGCGATCAGCTTGCAGCGGGCGTCGACGTTCTGATCGGCACCCCGGGTCGGGTGATCGATTATTTCAAGCAGAACGTCTTCAATCTCAAGCATATCCGGATCGCGGTGCTCGACGAGGCCGATCGGATGTTCGACCTTGGTTTCATCGGCGATATCCGCTATCTGTTCCGCGCGATGCCCCCGGTCGACAAGCGCCAGTGCCTGATGTTTTCGGCCACCTTCCCGCTCAAGGTCACCGAGCTGGCTTACGAGCACATGAACGACGCCGAGACGATCCGCATCGACGAAGATCACAAGACCACCGAGCGGGTGACCCAGGTCGTGTATTACCCGTCGAACCGCGAAAAGCTGCCGTTGCTGATCAAGTTGCTGCGCGAAATGGTCGATGGCCACGTCATCATTTTCGTCAACACCCGGCGGGCTGCCGATCGGGTCGATCGGATGCTGCAGGGCAATGGATTCGACTCGGAGATGCTGGCAGGGTCGGTGCCGCAGAAAAAGCGCCAGCGCCTGCTGCAGAAGTTTCATTCCGGAGAGCTTCCCATCCTGGTGGCCACCGACGTGGCAGCCCGAGGCCTGCACATTCCGGACGTCAGCCACGTGATCAATTTCGACCTGCCTCAGGACGCTGCCGATTATGTGCACCGTATCGGTCGAACGGCTCGGCTGGGCGCGACAGGGAAGGCCATCAGCTTTGCCTGCGAGGATTACGCGTTTCACCTTCCGGAAATCGAGAGTTATATCGACAAGCCCATCGATCTTGTCGCTCACGATGCAGACGACTTGCCGTCGCTGGAGCGGGCAAAGCCGCCCAGCGGCAACCAGGGCCAGCCTGCTGGCAGGCGCAGCGGAAAGGGCAGGGGCGGCAGACGGCGGCGCAACTGATTGTCCCCTCGCGCTGGCAATTCCCGCTTCGGCCCTGCTGTGCTAATCTTCCGGGCTGTCAGCGAACCGCGCACTCCAGCATATGATCGCTTCGTTAAATCGCTTCGATAACCGGCGAATCGTGACGGTGGCCAATTGGCTGCTGATCGCGGTGTGCGCGCTCATGGCGCTGCGCATCGCTGTTGTGCTGGTCGATGGGGTGCGGGTCGATTTCGAACCGATTCCGTTTTCGTCTTCGCCGGCGCGCGCCCGCTCACTGCCGGAAAGCGATTGGCGGATGTTCGGCGATCCCAGCGAGCCGGATTACGGTTTTGTAAAGGCGCTGCCGCCGACGCCGCTGTCGCTCAGGCTGCGCGGCGTCGTCACAGGCGAGCGCGGTTACGCGATAATCGTCGACGCGGACGGCAACGAGGGCGTGTACCGTGCCGGTGACGAGGTGCCGGGCGCGGCTGAAGTCCTCACCATCGAAGCGCGCCGGGTGGTGCTGGAACGCGACGGAAACCGTGAAGCGCTGGAGTTGCCGGGCGCGGGCGATACTGTCAATGCCACTGTCAGCAGCCGACCCCGGGCCGAAACGGAAGCCCGGCCGGGATTGTCCACCGGGGTCGGAATAGGATCGCTGTCCAGTCTGACGTCCGGGTTCAGCCTCGATCCAGCCGAACTTGCGCGGCGAATCACGATCCTGCCGGTGGCCGGCGGCGGATTTCGCGTGCGCGCTGGCCGCGACGCGGCGATATTTGCGCAGCTGGGATTTCACGCCAACGACATCGTGCTGGCGATCAACGGTCAGCCGGTAGACAATCAGGCGGACGTCAGGGCGGTTTTCGAGTCCTTTCGACCGGGCGAACCGCTGGCCATAACTGTTCGGCGGGGCGAGCGGCAGCTGGTGCTGACGCCCGGCATGAGCGGCATTGGCGGGTCCGTGTCCCCATAGGCCGCCATAGACCGCGATAGGCAGGGATTGGCCGGGATTGGCGAGGATCGCGAAAAGCTGGAATCACCGCCAATGGTTTTCGAATACGCGCGCCTCACCGGAAAACGTTGAAGCGCAGTCCAATCAACCGAAGAAAAAAGCGGAGCCATTCCCGATGAAACACAAGCAAATTCTGGCGGTCGCCGCGGTCGTGCTTTCGCTTGCCGGGGCCGGTCTCCCGGCCCAACAGAGCGAAACACACCTGCTCAACTTTCAGAGCGCGGACATCCGCTCGCTGATTACCACGGTGGCCGACATTACCGGGAAAAACATCGTGATCGATCCGGCGGTGAGCGGGCAGATCACGGTCATTTCAAGTGAAGAACTCGACGCCGAGTCGGTATACGACGTATTTCTTTCCATTCTCGCCGTGCACGGCTTCAGTGCCGTCGAAGACGGTTCGGTCACGCGGATCGTGCCGGATGCGACGGCTCGATTCGGCAGCGGCATACTGAATGGCGCAGCTGACGGACAGGATCAGGTCACGAAACTGATTCCGCTCGAGCACGTGCGGGCCGCCGAGGTGCTGCCCATGCTGCGGTCGCTGGTGCCGCAGTCGGCCTATCTTGCAGCCCACGAGCGTTCCAACTCCTTGCTGGTCAGCGATAGAGCGTCCGGCGTCCGGCGCCTCCAGGCGGTGATCGAGCGGCTTGACGCGGTATCCGATAATGGTGCCGAAGTGCTGGCGCTGACTCACGCCAGCGCTGAAGAAGTTGCCGAAATCGCAAACCAGATCTACGCCGGCGCCGAACAGCCGCTGGCAATTCCCGATGCTCGAACCAATTCAATCGTGCTGCGCGGAGATTCCGGCCAGCGCGTGCGCCTGCGCACGCTCATCAGTCACCTGGATACGCCATTGACCGAGGGCGGCGGCTCCCGGGTGGTCTATTTGCGCTATGCCGACGCGCAGTCGCTGGTACCGGTGCTCGAAAGCCTGGTTGACGAACAGGGCGAGGGCCAGCGCCAGCGCGTGCGCATCAACGCGCACGAAGAAACCAACTCGGTGGTCATTTCAGCGCCGCCGGCCGTTTACCGCGAAATTCGTTCGATCATCGACCAGCTCGATATTCGCCGGGCCCAGGTGCTGGTCGAAGCGATCATTGCCGAGGTCGCGGCCGATACCGGACTGGATCTGGGCATCCAGTGGCAATTCTTCGAGTCGGGCGACAGCGGCTTTTTCGGTGGCACCAATTTTCAGTCCGGAGGACGCAATATCCTCAATCTGAGCGCCGGGCTGGGCGCGGGGGAAGACGGCGCCACCGTGCTCCCCGGCGGCGGGCTGAACCTGGGCTATGTTGATGGCACCAGCAGCCTGCTGGGAATAGAGCTGCTTGAGATCGGCGCACTGGCGCAGGCGCTGGCGACCGACGGCAACACCAACGTGCTGTCCACGCCGTCTATCGTCACCATGGACAATCACCCGGCCAGCATCAATGTCGGCCAGGAAGTGCCTTTTCTGTCCGGCAGTTTTCTGACCGAAGGCATTTCGACCGCCGAAGGTCAGGTCAATCCATTCCAGACGATCCAGCGCGAAGAGGTGGGAGTCAAGCTCAGCGTGACCCCGCATATAAATGAAGGCGACACCATCATGCTGGCCATAGAGCAGGAAGTGTCCTCTCTGGCGCCGATCGCCGGGGCGGTCGACCTGATTACCAACAAGCGCACGATCTCGACTCGAGTGATGGTGCCCGACGGTTCCATGCTGGTGCTTGGCGGGCTGATCAGCGACGATCTCAATGAATCGGTCGAACGGGTTCCCGGGCTGAGCAGAATTCCGATTGTCGGTGAGCTGTTCACGTATCGATCGACGAGCCAGGTCAAGCGCAATCTGATGGTCTTCATTCGGCCGAGGATTTTGCACGACCAGCGGCTGATCGATGATGTGACTCAGGGCAAATACCGCAGTATCCGCGGGGCGCAGCTCGAGCAGCGCAATCACCGCAGCGTGCTGTCGCGGCGCGAGGAAACGCCGTTGTTGCCGGAACTTCAGGATTTCCTGCAGGCAGGCCAGGCAAGCAGTGCCCAGGATGAGCGCTGATTTCAGACCGGGTTTCGGGTTTGCCAGGCGGCGCGGGGTAACGGTCGCCGGCCGGGACGAGCAGGGACGGTTCAGGATAGTCGCGCGCCAGCCGGCGGATCTCGAGGCGTTGCGCGAGGTGCGACGCAACATCAACGGCACCGCCACCATTGAAAAACTTTCCGAAGCTGAATACAGCGAGCTGATTTCAAGCCTGTATCAGGCCGGCGAATACGGCGCCGACAGGGTCGCGGAGAATCTGACCGACGAACTCGACCTGAACCGGCTGGCCGAGCAGTTGCCTGAGCCGGCGGATCTGCTCGAAGCCGATGACGACGCCCCGATTATCCGCCTGATCAACGGCGTGCTGTCGCAGGCTGTTCGCGAACAGGCATCCGATATTCACCTCGAGCCGTTTGAGGATCGCCTGTCGGTGCGCTTCAGGGTCGACGGCGTACTGCGCGAGGTGCTCTCCACTTCACCGGCGCTGGCTCCGCTGGTTGCCTCCCGAATCAAGGTCATGGCTCGTCTTGACATTGCCGAGAAGCGGCTGCCCCAGGACGGCCGGATAGGCCTCAGGCTTGCCGGCAGGCCCGTGGATGTACGCGTATCCACGCTACCGTCGAGCCATGGCGAGCGAGTGGTATTGCGCTTGCTCGACAAGCAGGCGGGCAAGCTCGGTCTGGCCGAGTTGGGCATGGGCCAGGCGACACTCGATCGTCTGCGAAAGCTGATTCACCGTCCGCACGGCATTTTGCTGGTCACCGGCCCGACCGGTTCGGGTAAATCAACGACGCTTTATGCGGCGTTGCTGGAGCTCAATGACCGCAGCCGCAACATCATGACGGTCGAGGATCCGATCGAGTATGACATCGACGGCATCGGCCAGACTCAGGTCAATCCCAAGGTGGATCTGACTTTCGCCCGCGGTTTGCGCGCGATTCTTCGCCAGGATCCGGACGTCGTCATGGTCGGAGAAATTCGTGATCTGGAAACCGCACGAATCGCGGTTCAGGCCTCGATGACCGGGCACCTGGTGCTGTCGACACTGCATACCAACACGGCGGTAGGCGCGATAAATCGGCTTGTCGATATGGGAATCGAGCCGTTTCTGCTTTCTTCCAGCCTGATCGGCGTGATGGCCCAGCGCCTGGTGCGCCGGCTTGATCCGGCGTTTCGGCGTAGCGTGGAACTGCAGCCGGATGCGCTGTCGGCTTCCGGCATCAGCGTAGATCAAGCGGTTACCCTGTATCGTCCCGAAGCCGAATTGCCGGCCGGAACAAGCGGCTACGGCGGCAGGACCGGTATCTACGAACTCGTTGCCGTGGGAGAAGACATGCAGGCCGCCATTCATCGCCGGGCGTCCGAGGCCGAACTGGACGCCATCGCGCGCGACGGCGCACCGTCGATATTCGACGATGGCTGGCGCAAAGCGCTTGCCGGCGAAACCTCGCTCGACGAGATTCTCCGCGTGACCCGGGAAAATTGACTGATGCTTGAGGAACCTCTGAACAACTCTGCGCGGCAGGAAATGTCGAATCTGCCTGATCCGGCAGATAATCGACAACAATCCGAACTTATGCGGCAAGCGGCGGTCCATCGGATAGCGCCTCTGCGGCCTCGCATTCAATCAACAGGAGCAAGGCTGCCCGATGGGCGAACGTGAAACTGATCAGCTTCTGGTTGAAAGAGTCCAGAAAGGCGACAAGCGGGCATTCGATCTACTGGTTGGCAAGTACCAGCACAAGATCGTCAGCCTGATTTCACGCTACGTGTCTGATCACGCTGAGGCGCTCGACGTCGCCCAGGAGGCTTTTATCAAGGCCTACCGGGCCATCGGGCGATTTCGCGGAGATAGCGCCTTTTATACGTGGATGTACCGGATTGCCATCAACACCGCGAAGAACCACCTTGTTTCGCAGAGCCGCCGTCCACCTTCGTCGGATATAGATGCACAGGATGCGGAACAATTTCACTTCGATACGCGTCTGAAAGATCGTGGTTCTCCGGAGCATGAACTTCTCAAGGAAGAGATTGAAAATACGATTCACGACGCGATTGCCGATTTGCCGGACGACTTGCGGGTCGCGATTACCTTGCGCGAGATGGAAGGCATGAGTTACGAGGATATCGCAACGACCATGGATTGCCCGATCGGCACCGTTCGATCCAGAATTTTCCGCGCGCGCGAAGCGATCGATGTACGCCTAAGACCGCTTCTGAGCAATGTGAGCTGAGAGCGCCTGGAGACCTAGATGACCGACCCCAAAACAAAACATGAGACAGCCGCCGTGGTCCGAAACAATGAACTGATATCCGCCCTGGTCGATGGCGAACTTGATTCCAAAGCCGCAGACTTCCTGATCCGGCGATTGTCCGATGATGACCAGATGCAACGTCACTGGCAGCGCAGTCATATGGTCCGGGCATGTTTGCAGCGCGAATTCAGTGGCGCTGTTTTTCTGGTGGAGCGGGTTCAGGCCGCACTTGAGGCCGAAGCGATACCGGAGCGATCCGTCCGATGGCCCAGGCTGATGAGGATGGGAATCGGCGGAGCCCTGGCGGCAAGCGTCGCCGTGGTCGCGGTCGTGGGCCTTGCGAACCGGATCGATTCGGGCGGTTCGATTCCGCAACAGGCGCTCGAGCCCGGATTCACCAGTCAGTCAACGGCGCTGGATCGACAGTTCAATGCGAAGGCGGTGCCGGCGGGTCTGGGCGCCAACCAGGGCGCCAGCGGTCGAATCGGAGCTGCTTCGGCAACCCAGCAACGGATCAATCGCTACATGATTCGTCACAGCCAGGCCGCCGGTAACAGCGGATTCATTTCACTCGCGCCGGTGCTTGCGGCGCCGGCGACGGTGCAGTCCACCGAGCCGGAAGCCGGAAGCGCGTCGACGGCTCGGAACACGACCGGCAGGTAGCGCTGATGCGAACCCTGAGTCTTTTCGCAGTCGGGGCCCTTGGGCTTGTTTTTTCCGGTCAGCTCCGGGCCGATTCGCTGGAGCAATGGCTGGTGCGGATGGACCATGCCGTCGCATCGATCAGTTATCGCGGAACACTGGTGATTACCGGTAGCGACAGGATCGACACCATGCGCGTGCTGCATCGCGTCGACGATTACGGCGTCCGCGAAAGAATATATGCGCTTGACGGGCCCCCGCGCGAAGTCGTGCGCGTTGGCGACCAGGTACGTTGCCTCATATCGGGACAGGCTTCCGTAATCGTCGACAATCCTTTTCCCACCCGACTGCTGCCGCGGATACCGCTGAATGAGATTCTGGGACCCGACTCGGTTTATCGCGTTGAACTGGTGGGCACAGGCCGGGTAGCGGCACGTGAGGCCAGAATCATGCAGATTCTGCCCCTGGATGAATATCGATATGGCAGAAGGCTGTGGCTGGACAACGATACCGGCATGCTGCTGCGTTCCGTCGTTTTCGGCCCCGGCGGGGAAATCGTGGAAAAGCTGAGTTTTGTCGAAATCGAACTTGGCGCGGCAATTGCTGATGCTGAACTGCAAAGCGCGCTGGAAAACCCGTCGCAGGTCACCCGTTATCAGATCGCCAATCAGAAAGACAGCGAATTTGCGTCCAGCAAGACGCCGTTATGGCTGCCCGAGTCACTTCCAAAGGGGTTCCGCCTGACCTCCGTGGGACACGGCGGCGGGAGCGACCAGCGTTACGAGCACCTTTTGTTCAGCGACGGGCTTTCGAGTTTTTCGATCTACGTCGAGTTCGATCGCAGAACCAGGGTGACAGAGCAGGTCGAATCTCGCGGTGCGATGCACATCTACACCGGCAGTATCGACGGCAACATGGTTACCGTGGTTGGTGAAGTGCCGGCGCCCACTGTGCGACTGATCGGGCGGCACTTGAGACGACTGCAAGCGCCCGGGCTGCGTCAGATTGACTGAACTGGCCCGCGCGCAAAATCCGGAGCTGATTTGGCAGCTCGCGGTTGTTAGGCACGGGCCCGACGGGGCGCAACTGCTCGAGTTCAGAGACCCTGCCGCATGCGCGCCATGCAGCCAGGGTACCGGCTGTGGAGCGGCCTTGTTCAGCCGCCTGTTCGTCCGCAACCAGGCGCTTTTGCCTCTTGGGCGGAACGAACGGCTAATGGCCGAAGGGGATGTGGTCCGCGTTGGGCTCAATCCCCGCTGGCTGCTGCTGGCTGCTGCGGCAAACTATTTGCTCCCCGTAACGGCTTTCGTTGCCGGTGCGGTGATTGCCGGCAGCATCTGGCCGCGTAGCGATCCGGCCGCCCTGGTCGGTGGCTTGCTGTCGATGTTCGTCGCCTGGGCTGTGATTCGTCCCTGGCTGAAGTCGGTGCGTGAACCGCGCTTGCGTCTGATCGATGTTGCCAAGGCTCTTGAATCCAACGGACGGTGCGACCACATTTCGACTCACCACAGCTGAGACTTACGCGGTACGGGCGTCGTGCACACGGTGCATTGCCCCCCGATGGTTAGACTTCAGAATATTGAATCCACGTTTTCAGAAACAAGGTCATCACACATGCTCAAGCCAGAATTCAGAATTTATGTTGCCGCGGTCCTTGTCGCGTTGGCGCTCGATTCTCGCGCCGCCCCGGCCGATTTTGCCGACATCGTGGAAGCCAGCATTCCTGCGGTGGTCAACATTGAGACCACCCGGTTCGGAGAACGGCCGGGTCCCGACGTTCAACGCGGGCAGATGCCTGAAGATGTGCCGGAGCTTTTCCGCCGCTTCTTCGAACCATTCGGCGAAGGAATGCCGCGCGGTCGACCCGATCGGCGCGGCGGCGGTTCGGGTTTCATCGTTCGCGAAGACGGACTGATCATTACCAACCACCACGTCATCGAGGATGCCGACGAAATCATTGTCAGGCTGGCGGACCGTCGAGAGTTCGTGGCCGAAATGCTGGGGTCGGACGCCGAGACCGACGTTGCGGTCCTCAAAATCGACGCCGAAGACCTGCCGACCTTGGCCTATGGAGATTCATCGGCACTGCGTCCCGGCGAATGGGTGATCGCGATCGGCTCGCCGTTCCAGTTTGAGCAAAGCGTCACCGCCGGAATCGTCAGCGCCAAGGGCAGGACCCAGGGACAGCAGCAATACGTTCCTTTCATCCAGTCCGACGCCGCGATCAATCGAGGCAACTCGGGCGGCCCGCTGATCGACACCGACGGAAATGTAGTCGGGATCAACTCGTGGATTCTGAGTTCCAGCGGCGGCAATATCGGTCTGTCGTTCTCGATCCCGATCGAAACAGCCTCGAGCACCATCGATCAATTGCTTGAGTTCGGCCGCGTCTCGCGCGGCTACCTCGGCGTCGGCATTCAGGGCGTGGATCGCGAGCGCGCCGATGCGCTCGGACTCGACCGGCCAGTGGGTGCGCTGATCAACCGGGTCGAGCCGGGCAGCGCTGCCGAGCGCGCCGGGATCGAAGTCGGGGACGTCATTCTCGAAGTCAACGGACGAGATATCGAGGTTTTTTCCGACCTGCCGCCGATCGTCGGTTCGATCCGGCCCGGCGAGGAAGTTGAAGTCACGATCTCACGCTGGGGTGAGACCCAAAGTCTGACCGTTTCGCTGGACGAACGCGATGAGGCCCGAGAAACCGATGACCGCGGCGAGTCGCGTGATGCGGAGCCGTCCAACGCACTGGGTCTTTCGGTCGAAGCGCTCAGCGACGAGCAACTCCGGGGCGCTCAGGGGCTCGATGGAGGTCTTTTGATCTCCGGCGTGGACAGCGATAACGCATATCGGGCCGGAGTGCGACGCGGCGACATTATCCGGATGATCAACAATCAGCAGGTCAAGACGCTGGAAGATTTCCAGACTATCGTTGACGAAATCGAACCGGGCCGTTCGGTAGCGTTATTGATCTGGCGCGATGGCGGAACGCAGTTCGTGGCTTACACGCCGGAAAGCGAACAGTAAGTCGGCGCACACGCGAACGCGGGGCGTTGGCCGCAGTCCGGCTATAATGACCACAGGCCGCCACTGGTTCGATCCGGTGGCGGCCTTGATTAATCAAGCGCGAATATTGCGGATGCCGATTTTCAGTCGATGCATTCACTGCCCATGCAGGCCGATGGTGTGCTTGCGCCGAAAGACTCCTACCCACCTGATTCAGATGCCTCGATGACCGATTGCTCGCACATCCGGAATTTCTCGATCATCGCCCACGTCGATCACGGCAAATCGACGCTGGCCGATCGTTTCATACAGGTTTGCGGGGGGTTGACCGATCGCGAGATGGCCGAGCAGGTTCTCGATTCCATGGACATCGAGCGCGAGCGCGGCATCACCATCAAGGCGCAGAGCGTTACGCTGGATTATTCCGCGCCGGACGGTCAGGTCTACCAGCTCAATTTTATCGACACGCCGGGGCACGTCGATTTTTCCTACGAGGTTTCACGGTCTCTGTCGGCCTGCGAAGGTGCCCTGCTGGTCGTCGATGCCGCCCAGGGCGTTGAAGCGCAGAGCGTTGCCAACTGCTACACGGCCGTTGAGCAGGGTCTGGAAGTGATCCCGGTCATCAACAAGATCGATCTGCCTTCATCGGATCCCGATCGGGTCAAGGCACAGATCGAGGACATCATCGGCATCGACGCCAGCAACGCGCTGCTGGTCAGCGCGAAGACCGGTGAGGGAATTGCCGAAGTGCTAGAAGCCCTGGTCGAGCGGATACCGCCGCCCGAGATGCGGGAAGGTCCGCTGAAAGCGCTGATCATCGATTCCTGGTTCGACAATTATCTCGGCGTGAATTCGCTGATAAGAATCAAGCAGGGTACGCTGCACAAGGGGCAACGCATTAGCGTAATGTCGACCGGTGAGGAGCACGACGCCGACCAGATCGGCATCTTCACGCCCAAGCGTACGATCGAAAAAACCCTCGATTGCGGCCAGGTCGGATTCGTGGCCGCCGGCATCAAGGAAATTCACGGCGCGCCGGTCGGCGACACCCTGACCTCGTCGCGAGACCCGGCAGAGAAGCCTTTGCCGGGCTTCAAGCCGATGCAGCCGCGCGTCTTCGCCGGCATCTTTCCGGTGGATTCTTCCGACTATCCCGATCTTCGCGAAGCGCTGGACAAGCTGCAGCTCAACGATTCAGCCCTGCAGTTCGAACCAGAAACCTCGATGGCGCTGGGTTTCGGATTCCGCTGCGGTTTTCTCGGGATGCTGCACATGGAAATCGTGCAGGAGCGGCTGGAGCGGGAATACGATCTCGATCTCATCATCACTGCGCCAACAGTCGTATATGAAATAGCCCTCACCGACGGCAACGAGATGGAACTCGACAATCCGGCCGAGTTGCCGCCGCTCAACAAGATCGCCGAAATCCGCGAGCCCATCATCAAGGCCAACATCCTGGTGCCGCAGGACTACCTCGGCGCGGTGATTGGGCTGTGCGAGGAAAAGCGCGGCGCCCAGGTCGACATGCGGTTTCTCGGCGGTCAGGTGCAGCTGAGCTACGAGCTGCCGCTGGCCGAGGTCGTGGTCGATTTCTTCGACCGACTGAAATCCTGCAGCCGAGGCTTTGCGTCCTTCGAGTATGCGCCGGCCCGCCACCAGGCCGGGCCGTTTGTGCGTCTGGACCTGCTGATCAACGGAGAGCGCGTTGACGCCTTGAGTACCATTGTCCACAAGGACGTGTCGCAGCGCCAGGGACGGGACCTGGCCGAGCGTATGCGTGAACTGATTCCGCGCCAGATGTTCGATATTGCGATCCAGGCGTCGGTCGGCTCCAATATTATTGCGCGCTCGACCGTCAAGGCCTATCGCAAGAACGTGACCGCGAAGTGCTATGGCGGCGACGTTTCACGCAAGCGCAAACTGCTGGAGAAGCAAAAGGCAGGCAAGCGCAGGATGAAAAACGTCGGCAACGTGGAAATTCCGCAGGAGGCGTTTCTCGCGGTGCTCAGAACTGACCGCGATCGCAGCTGATTTCTCGGGAAACCGCACCAATACCGAACTGAAAATAACAAATTGGAAATGCAATGCAACTTGATTTTGCGCTGATCATCACTTCCCTGACGCTCATCAGCGGCATAATTTGGGGAATTGACCGTTTCTTTTTGCGACAACGACGTGCCGACCGCCTTGCGCGCGGAGAAATCGAATCCGACGAGCCGTCGAAGCCGATCGAATACGGCCGATCCTTCTTTCCGCTATTGCTGATCGTCCTGATTTTCAGGTCGTTCATGTTCGAGCCGTTCAAGATTCCTTCCGGCTCGATGCAGCCCACGCTTCTGATAGGCGATTTCATCGTGGTCTCGAAATTCTCTTATGGGCTGAGATTACCGGTGTTGAATACAAAAATCCTCGATACCGGCGAGCCTGAACGGGGTGAGGTATTCGTCTTCCGGTCCGTAGAGCAGCGGGGAATCAACATGATCAAGCGCGTTATTGGGCTGCCCGGGGATACGATTGCCTATCGCAACAAGGTGCTGTATATCAACGGCGAACCCGCGCCGCAGGAAGTCGTTGGACCCTGGATCGGGCAGGGTATCAATCGAAACCCGCCGGGCAGCAACCCCCAGCTCAGAATCGAAGATCTTGGCGAGATTGCTCATGATATTCTCATCTACCCCAGCACGCCTGCATCGAGACCGCGCAGCTGGGTGGTTCCGGAAGGACACTATTTTGCCGTAGGCGACAATCGGGATCGATCACACGACAGTCGCGGCTGGGGATTCGTGCCGGAGGATCATCTGGTCGGGCGGGCGGTGCGGATCTGGATGCACTGGGATTGCGCCCGCGGGTTTTGCGTCGATTTCTCGCGAATCGGTGATAAAATCGAGTAGCTCGTGCGGGCGCGGGAATACGAATCGGTATCGCGATGCGGCCCGGTCCCAGGGGGGCGCAAACCGAATTGGGGCAGGACTGAATGAGAGAATCCAAAATGCTTTCAAACCAACGCGGCATTACGCTGATCGGTTTTCTGATTGTTCTGGCGGCGGCCCTGTTCGTTGCCTACATTGCCATGAAGCTGGTTCCGATTTACCTCAATCATTATTCCATAGTGACCTCGATCAAGAGCCTCGCGGCCGAGCCGGACGCTGCCAACATGTCCGATAGTCGACTGAGAGACAGCCTTTCGCGAAAGTTCATGACAAGTTACGTCAAGCATGTCACCGTCAGGGATATCGAAATCGTACGCAGCACAGGAATCGAAGTCATTGCCGAATACGAGGTACGCGAGGACCTGATCGGCAATCTGGATGCCGTGGTTACGTTCAGGCATGTGCAGGCGCTCAATTGAGGAATGCCGGCCGGCGTCGATGAACGGGCTGGGGCATGAGTTTCGGCAACCCGATCTTTTGCGACTGGCGCTTACCCACCGTAGCCGCGGCACCCCAAATAACGAACGACTCGAGTTCCTCGGCGATGCGGTCCTCAACATGGTCGTGGCCGAATTGCTCTTTATTGCCAGGCCCGATATTCCGGAAGGCGATCTCTCCCGCCTTCGAGCGAGGATTGTGCGTGAGCGTACCCTGGCTGAAGTCGCACGACAGCTGAATCTCGGCGACCATGTTCTGCTGGGCTCCGGCGAGCTCAAGAGCGGCGGTTTTCTTCGGGATTCCATTCTTGCCGATGCCCTGGAAGCCATCATCGGTGCGGTATTCCTGGACGGGGGGGTCGAATCGGCGCGCAAGCTCGTCGAGCGATTGATGGCTGAACGTATTGCGGCACTTCCGGATGCCGAGGCGCTCAAGGACCCCAAGACCCGGCTCCAGGAACTGTTGCAGGCGCGTGCTCTGAAATTGCCGGAATACGAGGTTATCGACGAACAAGGTGCCGATCATGATCGTAGCTTCACGGTTTATTGCCGTGTAGAGGCGCTCGACACGCCCGTAATCGCGACGGCATCGTCCCGGCGCAAAGCCGAGCAGGCTGCGGCGAAAAGCGCTCTTGAAGCGATTGCAGACGGACAAGGCACATGAGCCGGACCGTCGAATCACGCAGCGGCACAGTTGCTCTTATCGGCAGGCCCAATGCCGGCAAGTCGACCCTGCTCAACCGTCTGGTGGGCGAACGCGTCTCCATCGTCACGCACAAGCCGCAGACCACGCGGCACAGAATCAGGGGGATCGTCAACCGCCCCGGGGGGCAGCTGGTGCTGGTCGATACCCCCGGACTGCATCGGCGCCGCGATCATGCGCTCAATCGGCACCTCAACCGGGTCGCCGCGGAGTCTCTTTACGGCGTCGATCTGGCGGTTCTGGTGATCGATGCCGCATCGCCTACCGAAGAGGATCAGGCGGCGGCACGTGCGGTTGCCCAGGCGCAAGTCGATGCTGTGCTGGTGCTCAACAAGATCGACCGGATCAAGCTGCGCTCGGATCTACTGCCGCTGGCCCGGACATGGGCCGACCGTCTCACGCCGTTGGAGGTCTTCTTCATTTCAGCGTTGAAAGGCGATGGCGTCGATGCATTTGCCGACGGGCTTGTTCGACATCTCCCCGAGCAACCACCGCTGTTTCCGCCCGACGAATTCACGACCGAATCCAGCCGCTTTCTGGCCGCCGAAATCGTGCGCGGGCAACTGCTCGAGAATCTGCACCAGGAAGTGCCGTACGGCGCGACCGTATTGATCGAATCGTTTGAAGAAGAGCCGCGGCGATATCGGATCGGTGCATTGATCCTGGTCTCCCAGAAGCGGCACAAGGGCATGGTCATCGGGCAGGGCGGGAAGACGCTCAAGCGCATCGGAACCCGGGCTCGAATGGCGATGCAGGAATTGTTCGGCATGTCCGTGCATCTGGATATCACCGTCCGGGTCGAGGAAGGCTGGATGGATCGCGAAGCTTCATTTTCAGGGCTTGGTTACCACCGTTGAGCCGAGCCGACCGTGAGCAGGTATTCGTGCTGCACCGCAGGGCCTGGCGCGATACCAGCCTTATCCTCGAATTATTCAGTCAGCGTCACGGCCGGGTTGCCGGTGTCGCGCGAGCGGCCCGGCGCGCAAAATCCGCTTTTTTCGGTCTTACCGAGCCCTTCCGCCGTCTTGAGGCATCGTGGGTCCGTCGAGGGGAAATGTTCACGCTCACCGGTCTGGAGCCGATGGGAAAGGCGCAGCGGCTTACCGGTCGCGCAATGTGGTGCGGACTTTACGCCAACGAACTGTTGCTGCGCCTGACGCCTCGGGACGACCCTGAGCCGGAGCTGTTCGAAGCCTATGCCAGCCTGTTACCAAGGCTTCAGGACCCTCGCGGCCAGAGCAACGTCCTGCGACGATTTGAACTTGCGCTTCTGCAGTCCCTAGGCGTGGCGCCCGACCTGGTTGCGGTTGCCGGCAGCGCCGAGCCGGTATCGCCCGACGCACGTTATGACATTGATCCGGTCGCCGGACCGCTGCCGATTGCTGACCGTAACCGCGGCATCCCGGGGGCGGTGCTGCTGGCGCTGGCCCGTGGAGAAGACATTGCGCCGGATAACGACGCCGCGGCGCTGCGCTTGATGCGAAAATTGATCGAACACCAGCTTGATGGACGCAAGCTCAACACGCCCGCCTATTTTCGGGAGAATCCGTCATGACCCAACCGTTTCCGACACCGCTTCTGGGCGTCAACATCGATCACGTCGCTACGCTCAGGCAGGCGAGGGGAACCGAGTACCCGTCGGTTCTCGAAGCCGCGCGCGTCGCCGAAGAGAACGGCGCCGACCTGATTACGGTGCATCTTCGTGAAGACCGCAGACATATCCAGGACGGCGACGTATCGGCTTTGCTCGAACAATCGCGCACACGATTGAATCTGGAAACGGCGATGACTGCGGATATGCTGGATTTCGCGCTTTCGCATCGCCCTGAAGACGTCTGTCTGGTCCCGGAGCGCCGCATGGAACTGACGACTGAAGGCGGCCTGAACGTCACCGCCCGGCGCGTCGAGGTCTCCGAGTACTGTCGCGAGTTGTCTTCAGCAGGCATTCGCGTATCGCTTTTCGTCGATCCGGAGCCCGAGCAGATCGAGGCGGCCGGCGAGTGTGGCGTACCGGTCATCGAGATTCACACCGGTGCCTATGCCAATAGCGAGGATCGGAGCCGGGCGCAGGGCGAACTGGATCGAATCGCTGAGGCGGCTGCGCTGGCCAAGAGTGGTGGACTGGTCGTCAACGCCGGTCACGGCTTGCACTATCGGAACATTGCCGATGTGGCGGCACTGGGTTCGATTCGTGAATTCAATATCGGCCACGCAATCATTGCCCGGGCTGTTTTCGTCGGGTTGGGGAATGCCGTTGCCGAAATGAAGCGTGCGCTGTCGCCGGACGTTTCGACCGACAGCTGATGCCGCGCGGACCGGCAGGAGGATTTATGCGCGGTCAGTCGGGATTCGCAACGGAGATCGATTGACGGGTGGCCATGAGCGTACGAATCAGGTTTAGATAAAGCCCGCCGGCAAAATGAGTCGGGTCTTCGCGCAAGGCATTTTCGAGCGATGCGCTGGCCTGTTCCAGCCGGGTCGCGCCGGCGTAGCCTGCGGCGCCGGCCCACTGGTGAAGTAATTCCGCAGCGTCAATGAATCGTCCGCATGCAATTGCATATTCGAGCCGGTCGGCCCGGTCATCGATATCCGAAGCCAGCGCACGGCGCATTTCCCGGGCCCGTTTCGGGCTTCCGCTTACCCGCGCCGCTCTTGCGTCATCCAGAAGAAGCACCCGCTCGTCGGCAGGATTGCGAATTTCGGTAAAACCGTCGAGGCCGGCGGCAACGCGGCTGATTGTCTCCAGAAGAAGGTCGCGGGCCACAGGTTTGTCGAGAAATCCATGGAAGCCGGCCGCGCGCACCCGCTCTCTTTCCGCGGCGCGGCTGTCGGCGGTCAGCGCGATGACCTTGCCGGACGCTTCGTCCCCGGCCTGCCGGCAAATTTGCGCCCATGCCACAAGCCCGTCCATATCGGGCATGTGTAGATCCATGAGCACGATATCGAACCGCCCGCTACGACACTTTTCCATGGCTTCGAAGCCGCTGCCGGCCAGTTCCAGCAGCGCCACCCGGGGCGCGAGCGCGGCGCGGATGAATTCGCGATTGGTCTCGTGATCGTCCACCGCCAGGATTTTCAGAGCGCCGATTTCCACCTTGCTGCCGGTATTCATGGGTCACAATATACGCGATGACGCCGCGACTGAAACGTTTTCTGGTCCCTCTGGTCGTCCTGTGGGCCTGGCCCCCGGTGGCGATTTGTTCCGTTCTGATTGACCTTGAGGCCGGGCAGACGCGTTTCGGCAGCCTGACATTCGAGCGATTGAAGGTAAACCAAAGCGCTGACTCGACGGTTTTGCTCGAAGGCATCGCGCACCCAACGGTGGGATCGCTGGGCGACGTGATCATTCGCTGCAGGCCAGAAGTTAAGCGTCGATGCATCGACGGTTCGCTGACCTGGAATCCGGACGCGCGCAGCCCGGTGGAGATGACGTTCCAGCGCTGGCCGGGCCAACTCCGTATTTCACACGGCGACACTACCGGTTTCGGTTTTCGCTGGTCCGAGGGGCGTTCCGATGCCATGACAACTGCCGTGACTGATGTTGCGAAATTTGTTGTAACAGTCCGTGACATGCCGCTGGAATGGCTCCCCGCGTCCTTGATGGACGCTACGGGATTAGCGGCGCTATCCGGTCGTTTCGGCGGCGATATCCGGTGGTCGGGGGATCATTTAGGGGCAGAAGTCGGTATCGACGAACTTGCATTCGATACGCCCGATGGTCGTTTCGCCGGCGGTGGGCTCATCATTGGCGCAAAGCTCGATTGGTGGTTGCCGGGCGATCGCTTCGATCTTCGCGCCAACTGGCGCTCCGGCGAGCTTTTGCTGGGGCCGCTTTACCTGCCGTCGCCGGAAAGTCCGATAGCGCTGAAGATAAACGGGGCAGCTCGCGACGCAACGCAGCTGCGTGTTGATCGCCTCGAGCTCGAACAGGCCGAAGTACTGGCACTGACCGCAGATGGTCTGATTGAGATGGATGGAAGTTCCGGGGATGATCCGGAAGAAACTGCCGGCGGCAGCCCGAACAACAGTTCCGGTGCAGGGGTCGAGATTCGCACGCTGAACGTCGAGCTCGAACAAGCAGGCCTTGCCCAGATGTGGCGGCAGGGTTTGAATTCGGTTGCCGCGGCCTACGGTTGGGGTCAGCTCGAGCCTTCCGGCACATTGAGCGGGCGTTTGCGCGTAGTCGACAATGCTGTCGCCGGCGCCGACCTGCGCCTGACCAACGCCGAGGTCGACGACAGCGCCGACCGGGTTTTTCTGACCGGCCTGAACGCCCGAGTGGACTGGGCGCGCGCGGGCGAAGCACTCGAGGTCGGGATCGACTGGCGCGACGCGCGTCTTTTCCGCATTCCCCTCGGGCCTGCTGCACTTGCATTGCGCAGTACGGAAGAGGGGGTGCTTGAACTGGCCGAGGCGTTTCGTTTGCCGGTGCTCGACGGCGCCTTTTCGGTGCAACGCCTCGAATGGCAGGCCTGGACGGATCCGGATCGAACGCTGGCCGTCGACGCGAGGCTGGAGCCGGTTGACCTTTCGGAACTGACGCGGACGTTCGGCTGGCCGGAATTTGGCGGCAGTCTGTCGGGAAACTTTCCCGGTGTCGAGTTCGCAGACGGTGTGCTCGCGGTCAAGGGCGGGCTGGATATCGATCTGTTTGGCGGCAGTGCCCGGATAAACGGACTCGCTGTGGAAAGGCCGTTCGGTTCTTTGCCGGCCCTTGCCGCCGACATCGAGTTCGAAATGCTCAAGCTGGAGCAGGTGACAAGCGCTTTCGAGTTCGGTCGCATGCTCGGTTTGCTGTCAGGGCATGTCAGGGATTTGAGATTGCTGGACTGGCAGCCGGTGCGCTTCGATGCCTGGTTCGAAACGCTGGAGGACAGTCCGCAGCGCGAGATCAGCCAAAGAGCGGTCAACTCGATTTCGAGCCTTTCGGGAGGCGGCGGGGCGGCGATTTCGGGAACGCTGCTGCGCTGGTTCGACGATTTTCCGTATCGCAGATTCGGCCTCGGGTGCCGTTTGGCCGAAAACGTCTGCCGCATGCGCGGTCTGGAAGACGCCGCCAACGGTGGTTACATGATTCTCGAGGGCAGATTGATCCCGAGGCTCGATATTGTGGGTTATCAGCGGCGCGTGGATTGGCCAAGGCTGATTGCCCAGCTTGCGGCGGCGACGGAATCGGTCGAATAAATGCGCCGGGAAGCGGTCGGAGGCGGCTGGCCCGGCGGGTCCTTTGATAGAATCCGGTTCAGAAGCAGTTAACGAAAATTTCGGCATGCTATTAACATGGCATCTGAATACCCAAGGTACTTGATGCACGCCATTTTCGGCTCAGGTCCGCAAATGGCTTCGCTTCGCGGACCGGGACGTTCCGTCCGGTCATAACCCGGCATACTTACTTGGATGCCGGGTTGACAGTGCCACGTCGGCGCAAATCGGTGCCGTTCATCATGGAGAAATGTCTTGACCAAACGTATCGCCAGAAATCTTTTTGTGGC
>JGI12210J13797_10015473_pt1 | contig 32223 bp, 25 predicted proteins | sample ElkSlonscriptome_3_FD_13797 | JGI IMG/M metagenome (IMG submission 13797) | reverse complement strand
ACCTATTCCGGGTTTAAAAACAATAGCTGATCTATTTGCTCCTTGAACTTCTTCGGCTCGTCAACGTGCAACCCAACTACTTTAAATCGTTTTTTTATTCCGTAAAGTCCCACCATTGTATTTTCTTTGCTGAGACTGATAACCACGTTATGACTTTCCATCTCCCCCAGTGGGGATAGTTTTGCAAAGCCAAGATTCTCTACCGACTGGCTCGTTAGCTCCAACGACTCAATGTCTGATAATGGAATTTTAACTTCGTTTAGAATACCGTATCGTAATATCAAACTGTTCTCAACAATTAGGATAGGTCGTTTGGTAAGCGATCGAGCAAACCCGAAGATTTGTAAAACAGAATAGATGCTGAGTGCAGATAGTATCCAAGCAGCAATAACGCTCCACTTGGCTAGCAAAAGATGAAAGACGAAGGTCTCAATAATGATGATAAAGATAAATGCGCCCATTAATGCAGGCGTTCCACTTTCTCGGTGGTAGGTAAATTCGTTTTTCTGTAGAATTCGGGTTCGCCAGTTGAGGAATCCGTAGTAAATAACCGAAATTTCAGTAACAACGGGCATGACTGCTGATTTGGGAAGAACTTCGTGACAAGTACTTTTTAAGGCTGAGAAAAAGTCAGGGCTAGCTCCTTTCAGATGTTTATACTTACTGATTGCGCTACGCACTTTCAGAACGACAAACGTAAGTACCGAAAGTTCAATAATCGGTAACCCCCAGGTTTTGAACAGAACCAGATACGTTTGGCTTTCCTTCGGTAGAAAATACAAGCCGATCAAGAGTCCAATAACCATTACCGGAACGGCGGTTGTTTTAGGAATCGCTGTTTTGCGGATGAGAAATAAGTAAACCAGCGGGACAGTCAGAAGTAGATCAGCCGTAATGGCGAAGTTTAATGGATCATTCCCGGCCAGCGGAGAGAATTGTATTAGGAAAATTATCAGTCCAAACAGGCTGAGCGGAAGGCCAAAAGTAAGGAGGCTTCTATCTAAGGTAAGCATTCTATTCATCCGATTTTTCTACGATAGTGTCCGTAAGAATATACGTGCAGACGGGTAGTTGGTTGAAAGAATAAAAAGGTAATGGTTTTTAAGTTTGGCTACAGAGGCGTGAGCGCATCTGCTTTTCTAAACGTTCTACTCATCTTTTCCATAAAGCTCATCCTCCGACGAGATTAGTGAGCGATCTGTGAGAATATGCCTGTAAGTGTGGTAATACTTCTGATTTAATAATATCTTTATCTGAAACGCTCATGCCGGTTCCACAATGAGACTGAGAAGCTTATTTGGGTATTGGTCGTCATATTCCTTCAGTTTATAGGAGCTGTTATTTATATAGCGATAGGCCGCAACCAAAAAATAGCTTAGTTCATGCGTCGACAAACTACTGCCTCTATTAAGAATTTTCATTTAGGTTTACTGATTATCCGCATCGGATTAGGAATCTCATTCATTGCCCACGGATTACCAAAACTGATGGGTGGTCCCGAACGTTGGGAAAAACTAGGTGGGTCTATGGAAAATTTAGGCATCACGTTCCTACCTGCCGTTTGGGGCTTCATGGGTGGCTTTGCCGAATGCATCGGGGGTCTTTGTTTAATTTTAGGGATTCTGTGGGTTCCGGCTTTGTTATTACTCATCGCCACCATGATTGTTGCTACGGCTATGCACATTAGCAATGGCGACAGCTACGGTCGTATATCCCATCCACTGGAGGTCGGTATCGTATTCATTGCCCTACTTATTTCTGGCCCCGGTAAGCATAGAATTAGTAAAAAATTGTAGCTACACATGCGTATCTTAATTGTTTTGATTACTGCAGCATTAGTAGCCTGCACCCAACCTTCCCCTACCAACTTTGAATCATTCCTGGATCAATCCGGTGAGAAAAACTACGCACTACTCATCCAAAACGGGCAAATTATAGATGGTTTGGGTAATGGAGAATATTCAGCAGATTTACTGATTCAAGGTGATACAATCGCTTTTATTGGAGAAGCAGACACGACTTTGATTGAAGCTGAAAAAATAATTGATGCTGCGGGGAAAGTAGTTACGCCGGGTTTTATTGATATGCACTCCCACGGTAATCCGCTGAAGACCCCTGATTTTCAAAATTTCCTAGCAATGGGAGCTACTACTATTTCGCTGGGAAAGGATGGCTCTAGCCCGGATTACGAAGATTTGGGGGAATGGATGCAATTGGTGGAAGACACTGTGCCGGGAGTGAATATTGCTATGTTTGTAGGGCACGGCACGCTACGGATGCAATCCGGCATCAAGTACAATCCCCGCCCCGCCGATGAGCAATTGGAAGCAATTGGGCAGTTGCTAGAACAAAACCTAGATGCCGGATGCTTCGGAATGACAACTGGGCTGGAATATATTCCGGGCTTCTATGCTCCGGCTTACGAGTTGGAATATCTGGCCAAGATAGTAGGTAAAAAGAATAAGCTGATCACGAGCCACGTTCGTAACGAAGATGATAATGAGGTAGAATCTTCTATTCGGGAGTTACTTAACCAAGGAAAGTTTTGCCGAGTAAATGTATCACATATGAAAGTGGTCTACGGGCAGGGCGAAAGCCGGGCGGAAGAGATTCTGGCAGTACTGAATCAAGCGCGGCAGGATGGGATTGATGTATCGGCTGACGTATATCCGTACACGGCTAGTTACACCGGAATAAGTATTCTGTTTCCGGAGTGGGCTAAGCCGCCAAATAACTACCAACAAGTGGTGGCTACTCGCCGGCCGGAGCTAGAAGATTTTCTTCGTAACAAAGTAAATCAACGTAATGGCCCCGAAGCCACACTACTGGGAACGGCACCCTACGCCGGAAAAACACTAGCACAATTATCCGAAGAAATGGATAAACCCTTTGAAGATATACTGATCGACGACATTCAACCGGGTGGGGCATCGGGAGCCTATTTCGTAATGAATGACTCGTTGCAATCCCGTTTTATCGCCGATTCTTCAGTGATGATTAGTTCGGACGGAAGCCCTACCTCGCGGCACCCTCGTGGTCACGGTACCTTTGCTCGCATTGTTGAAAAATTCGTGATACAAGATAGTATACTTACGCTAACCGAGGCAGTGCGGAAAATGACTTCGTTGCCCGCTCAAATAATGGGTATTACTGATAGGGGCACAATAGCGGTCGGAAAGAAAGCCGACGTTTTGGTATTTGATCCGAAGCAGGTGCGCGAAACTGCTACTTACGAAAACCCTTTTCAGTTGGCTGAAGGTATAAACTTCGTAATTGTAAACGGGAAGATCAGTTCGGAAAATGAAGAATACAGCTCGCAACGAAACGGACAAATGCTACGGAAACAGTGAGTTGTGATGGCTGCTATGTCAAAAATTATTGCGCGCTCTTAGTGAAATAAAGCTATTTCTAGACTTAGAAAGATTCTCTATTCTTTCAAATCGCAAGCTGTATCTGTAACGTCCACTGGCCTTTGGTATCAGTCTGAATACGCTGATTGTTTTGTTCTCTGAAAATAGGGCGAGTACCATATTGGAGGGTGAGTTTAGCTACCTGGCCTTCAATAAACCAATTTAAGCCTACATCTAAATTCGTAAAAGTTTCGTTTAGGTAGTCCAGGTCTTTGTATTCTGTTTGAACGAAAGGTTGAAACTTCCCTAAGGAAGCTAACCAGTTGGGGGGCAATAGTAGCCCAAACTGAGTCATCCAGATTTGTCCGGTACCCAACAGGGGTTCAGCATTGCCATATCCTGCCAAAGAAACCGATGCATCGGCCAGGCGGCTATCCAAATTCATGATGCCTACGGTACGGAAGTAGTTAGGGCCATAATCATAGTTATATAGCACCGAATAGGCAGTTAGTGCCATTCTTTGATTTCCGAAAGGATGATCTAAAAAAGCATCAATAGCCCAAACCGTCTGATCGTAGGGATTAAAGTCAGTGATATTGCCACTATTACTCGAGGTACCACTGGCTTCAGGGTGGTGGTAAAATCCGGTTCCAATATTAAATACTCGTTTGGTACCAACGTAAGAACCCGCCCGAAATGGAGAGAGTATCGCCTCTTTTTCTAGAAACTGGTACGCAGCATATCCACCAATTGCCCACCGATCCGTAGCAATATTACTAGCTCGTTCAGCAGTAATTTCTCCTATACGCTGGTCTACAAAGGGTTTATTTATATGCAAGCGGTAATGTACTGGTCCGGCCATTCCTTTAGCATAGATTCCGTACTGTCGACCAAACTGATCGGTACGTTCTACATTAGGGAAATTGAACACTGGTAAATCCAAGGTTAGAAAACTGCCAATACTAGGCGAGCCCAAACGAGAAATACCGCTCCAGAAGTGTAACCCCGCGCCTAAGGATAGAGAAAATGGGTTGGCTTCCTTAGTAAAGTAATCTCGCTCAGGTACTACGGCGAACTCGGTCCAGGCATCGTGGAAAAAGAGTTGGGGTTTCTTAGCACCCTGACCCGGTGCCCCACCGTTGATGAACGTTTGGTTATTGGTGCCGAACTGAGCGTATACTAGAAAACGAGGCGATATTTGCGAATATATAGTAACCCGTGTCCGGCGACTGCCAATATCGGTTGAATGTTCCGCCAAGTTCCCACTGGCATCTACTGTGCCCGGATTGTTCTCAATAGAGCGCAGCCAAAACTGTTGCACCATCGCTATCCGAATATACTTACTACTGTCGCGACCGACCGGAATATGAATGCCACCTTGGTAGATTTCGGAACCTTGAGAGAAAACGTGAAAATGGAATGAGAAAAGAAAAAGAAAAGCAAGTAGAAATCTAATCATGGGCTAAAATTTGGCGTAAGATAGAAATATCTTTACACCAAACAACTAGGAAAGTCTACCCACCAATTGTAGACATTGATTCGCTTACCGACTGCGATCTTCGTCGCTGTTCAGCTTCAAAACCATCTTTCGCCCGATTTTGAAAGGTGGTCTCAAATACCTTCCGTATCTCAGTATCGGTAGCCCCTGCCCGTACTATATTTTTTATATCCAACACTCCTTGATCGTACAAACAAGTTTTGAGAGTGCCCTGGGCCGTAAGGCGAATGCGGTTGCAGGTACCACAGAATGTTCGGCTAAAAGCAGCAATAATACCAACTGTTCCCTGATGCCCGGGGATTTGGTAGTTATACGAAGTTGAAGCGGGTGCATCCGCTATTTTTTCTATTGCCGGGTAGTGTTGCTTCAGTACTTCTAAAATCTTCTGATGTGTCCAAACCAGCACCGGGTAGTGGCTTCCTTCACCATTAAAAGGCATTTCTTCAATAAATCGCACCGATACTGGATACTGCTGAGTAAGTTCGGTAAGGGGGATAATATCCTGCGTATTTTTCCCTTCCATAACTACCGCATTAATTTTGGTGGGAATGTTATGAGCCAGTAAAGCATGAAAGCAGTCCAATACTCGCTCAAACTCATCGCGGCGGGTAATTTCCTTAAACCGTTGACGATCAAACGTATCTAAACTCAAGTTAACGGAAGCAATGCCCATTGCCTTTAGCTCGTCTACGTAGGGCGTAGTAAGCACTCCATTGGTAGTAATATGTACTTCTTCAATCCCTGGAACTTTGTGTAATCGATTAAGAAAATCAACTAGATTACGCCGTACAAATGGTTCTCCCCCAGTGATTCGTATTTTGCTAATACCCATTTCGGCCAGAATTCGCACCAGGCGTTCCATTTCTTCGTAGGAAAGCAATTCCTTTTTCGGTACGTATGAGATCCCCTCAGCTGGCATACAATAAAAACACCGCAGATTGCAGCGGTCAGTAACTGCCAAGCGAAGGTAGTTGATGGGCCGTCCGTGATTATCAAACAAAGGCATAGGCTAGGGTTACCGTGCAGGGGATAACAAATGTACAAATGTTTTTACGAATTATTAATTGCTGCTAGCTGATTGTATAAGTTCGCCAATGGCAGTAGTAGGGAAATGATCTGAGATTTTAGTTGGGAAGATAGAAAAGGCAAATTCAGCATCAAAATACTAACGTAACCCCTTCTTCCTTAGCGTCTTTACGAGCATAAGATACTTGGTCTACCATTGAACCCTGACTGTTGAATAGCGTGATGGTATCTCCGGTATTATTAAGTCGCACGCGAGAATCTAAAGTAATCTGTGCTACTTCCCCGGCAGCTAGTACAGTAGCATCCAGCAATTCTGCCAAAGGTACCGACTTACCAATACTATCGGCTAAGATCCAATCGGTAACATCTTGTTCTTGGGCACTTACATTCAGCAAGGTTACGCGCTCTTTACCAATTTCTTTTCCTAAAGGATTGACTAAAGCTGCGACAATGCGAATACTGGTTTGTAGTTGGGGTTTTACCGGAGGGGGCTGAGGTATCACCATAGTATTATCCGGCACAATAACCAAATCTTCCGGTTCGAAATTCATTCGTAGCTGGAGGGGGGAGACCACATCAACTACGTCGTGCATATTGCCTAATTCGCCATTGGGCAATAGCACCCGGTCGTCGCGGTTTACTGGGTCGTCGCGCAGCCAAGCATCCAACTGACTCAAATCGGTAAACCCAGCTCCTACGTAACGAACCAAGCGCCGGAACAGCTTTGGCCAAATCACCAGATTCTCTATTTCCGCTAGCCCTACGGTTAAGTTAGCAGTACGTTCAATATTGGCAGTTGACTCTGACCACAGGCCGATGTTCTCCTGCTTTTTATTACGCACTAGTCGGGCTAAGGCTTGTCTCAAATCAGTAGGTAGTGAAGTGTAGAATGCAGGATACGCCAACCCGACCTCGAGCAAATGGTAGTTGAGACTTTGGTTTACGTGAGAATCTTCTATAAACACTTGGGAGCCATCTACTTGCGTTATGTCGCCTGTGTACACAAATGCAATAATTCGCCCAAATGTATCTAAGTTATTAGCCAGAATATAACCCCGCTGCGGATGGTTATTAATCGCGATAATCTTATTAGGGTTCCGGTCGGAAAACTGGACGTCGGTAAACCCAGTTCGGGATAGTAACTCATTGCGGGCTGCCTCCGCCCAGTTTAAGTTTTGGTGACTATCGGCAAAATGAGTTTCCAGCGCATCAATTCCCTCAAACCGTAGATTTATCATGCCGCGCTGATTAAAAGCCGCACTACGGCCTGGAGCGCTCAACAAATCTACTAAAACACGATTATCCGGTAAAAATTTTACGGTGTCGCCGTCTGGTTCGGGACCCGAAAGTGGTCGATCAGGATAGTGAACGTGAAATTCGCCTTTAATCAGTTTGTAGGGCATGGTAGTAAAGATTAGTGTATAGATTGGTGGGTTATGCTTATCAAAAGTAACCTAAATTGAGCTTTGCTAAATTAATATTCTTGTTAAGTAGTTATTGAGAGGGAAAGAGTAGGCAATTTATCAGAAGAATTGAATACCCTGACGGTTTTTTGTAATTTGCTCAAAACAATAACTTTTTTATGAAAGCGATACCCATCATTTTGGTTGTTATTGTGGCATTACTCAGTACGAAATTACTATCTGATAAGTCATCCGTCTTAAAGGAAGCCGACTATCTACACATAGCTCATTTGGGAGAAGACGACAGTGAAGGGCTAGTATCTGTCCGACAGGCTTTTACCGAGCGGAACCCGGGTTATGATCTGCATTTCTTCGCGCAAACTCAAGAAATCAGCCCCACCGAAGTGCATCGGTTAGCCTTTGTACAGCGAGGCGGTGGCACGGCTCAGTTTCCCAATGGAGAGTCTTCTAAAATTTCGGTAGGCGATATCATTCACCTACCACCCCAGCGAACAATGAAGACTGATAGTCTAATTGATTATCTAGTGTTTACCGTACCTGATCCATTACCAAAAGAATTTCCTGACTTTATTCGTCCCGACTGGGACGAGAATATTACCGATACTCCGGGGGGCTGCGCTACGGCAACCGGAGCTTACCGCCGTATTCTGCTTACCTGGCGAAAGGATGTTGGTCCCTACGTTTACCACGCGCTGAATGCCCATCGGGTACGCATTACCGATTCATTCACGCATTTCCATCCGGTTGAGGGAGGGTTTGATGAGTTTTATCTGGTACAAATGGTGCAGCCCGACGCCCAACTTATTACTTCTAATCAAGTGGAGAAAATCACTAATCCCGAATCAGTTAAGGCGGATGAAGTAGATAACCTGCTACAATCTACCAAGTTGAAGGTAGGCGATTTGGTTTATTTACCACGAGGAATAGTCCACCGGGGAGTAGATGGAGTGCTGGCTCAGGTGATTACCATTCCTGGATTTATTCCCGGTTCAGAGATTGGTATTGACCACCATCTACATAGAATTAATGAGCGATTTGCCCAGCAACCCGACTTACCGTTGAATCAGGAGGCTTCGACTTCGGCAGTAATTCGGTAATTCGGTTTAGCGATAATCTATAGTTTTAAGCGAACTCCCACTCTACTTAGCCCTCCGGTAATGGCCACACACAGTAAAGCGAATAGGAAAGATTTGATCAAACCAAACCCTCCGGTTAGAAATACCTCTGGTAATTCCACTCCCGGTATGCTCATTACGAGGTAGGCGAAATAAGGAATCAGGTAGCACAGCAGAGTATTGTAGCCTGCGGGCTTGATAAATGAAAACCAGTGGGCTTTCTGCTTAAGATCAGTCAGCCAATAAGTACCAACAAAAGCTACAATTGAAATTGCTGAACACAAAAATAACCACGCTGGGGTAGCGCGTAGCTTAGAGATGCCCCAGAAAGCGCGGGTATAGAATCCTACTATTGTTAGTAGCCCCGCCAAAACCAGAAAGAGAATGATCATTTTCTGAGGAGATGCTTGCTTGCGGTATAGTTGAAATAATCGAGTGATGAGTACTCCACCCATCGTAAAACCAGCTAGAGTTCCCCCGCTGATTGGGCTAGGAATAATGGTTAGCCAACGGGGAGTATAACTGGCACTGTGTATTGCACTAAGTACGCAAAATATCACCCAAGCCAGCAGTAACACATAAATATTATTCTTGGCGAAGGTCATAATGAGGGCACTAGCTAAGTAAGCCCATCCGATTAACCCTAAAATGCCCCACCAGTGGGTAGAGAAATATATTGTTTGGCCCTCCTGATCACCTCGGTAAAAAAAAGCTAGCGCAATTAATAATCCGGCTCCTAGTAACCGAGCCACCCGAACAAATCGTTTATCAGTTGACTTTGAGTAAGAATTCCAGATTAGGATGAAAGAGATACAGCACAAAGTCCCCCATATTAAGCGGGGCATACCAGTCTCTGCTTCAGAGATGTACTGCCCATTAACTAAGAACAATCCCATAATTAGCAAAGCTGCTGAACGGATCAAGATATGCTGAACAATCTGCCCGGTAGTATCGCCCTTCTTCCGCCGACTCTGAATAGCAAACGGAATGGACATACCGACGATAAAGAGAAATACCGGAAAAATAGTATCGGCCAATCCCATGCCATCAGCCTCATAAGTAACGTGTCCTAGCCAATTTGGAATATCGGTTAATGACCACAGATCGTTGACAAAGATCATGAGCACCATGGTAATCGCCCGTAAAATATCAATAGAAGCTAGACGAGTACTTGCCGTAGTTTGGCTTAGTGGGGTAGCTAATACGGGTTCAGTTTTAGTCTGCGGCATAGTTTCTCGTAGTAATTGCCGAGTTAAGATAGGGAAAAAAGGCGTTTATTGTCCGCTGAAAGCAAGAACTAGGCTTCACAGCATACTAAATTTCAGTCTAAAAATTTGTATTTTAGCCATTGAATATTCTAGCTTATGAAAACACTGCCTCTCTTTGGTAGCCTATTATTTCTGTTGTCTACCGCCTCGCTGTTTGGGCAAAATGCTAATCTGCCCGACGATCTACTCTCTGAAGACTTCCACGCTGAACGGCGCGAAGCACTTCGAGCTAAGATGCCTAATAATTCGGTAGCCGTTATTTTTTCTAATCCGGTGCGAAACCGCGCTAATGACGTAAACTATGTCTACCATCAAGACCCCAACTTCTACTACCTGACCGGTCACCGCGAGCCACATTCAGTATTGTTGCTATTCAAGGAAAAGCAGCGCATAGAGGGTAAGCAGACTGATGAGTTAATAGTAGTTAGGCAGCACAACGCCCTGAAAGAACTATACGACGGTGCTCGGCTGGGTAAAAAGGGAGCACAAACTGACCTTGGTTTTTCGGTAGCTTACGAAGGTCCCTCTTTCGCTGATCTTCCTATTGACTTTTCTAAGTTTGACCAAGTACTATTTTACGATTTCCAAAATGATGTGCGCGATACGAAAGAGAAAGCTGATTTGTATGACCTGATCGCGACTTTTAAGCAGAAAGTTGGCTATCCAGAAAATTCTTCTCCAACACTACAGCTAGAACCCCAGCAAAATAATCTGGATACGAAAACGCTGGATAGCCTAATGCAGGAGTTGCGTGGCATCAAAACGGCAGAGGAGCTGGATCTGCTTCGCAAAGCAGTCAAAATTTCAGCATTAGGACAAAAGGAGGTGATGAAAGCAATTCGTCCGGGAATGTCGGAACTGGAGGTACAGGGAATGCACGAGTTTATTTACAAAAAATATAAAGCTGAGTACGAGGGTTACCCCAGTATTGTAGGAGCGGGGCACAACGGCTGCGTACTGCACTATATTGAAAACTACAAACCGGAAATTGAAGATGGTGAACTGATTCTGATGGACTTGGGTGCTGAGTACCACGGTTATACCGCTGACGTAACCCGCACTATTCCGGTGAACGGGAAGTTTACCAAAGAGCAAAAAATTATTTACGATTTAGTATACCAAGCCCAGGAAGCCGGAATGAAGGTATGCCGGGACGGAGCTACTTTTAAAGAAATTTATAATGCCACCGCTGAGGTAGTTAACCAAGGGCTACTGGAGTTAGGAATATTCAAGAGCCTAGAAAAAGAGGATATGATTAATCCGGCCACTGGGCGCAATCGCTACTACCCCCACGGCTGTTGTCACCACATTGGCCTAGATGTACATGACAAAGGCCATTACGACACGCTACGAGCCAATATGGTGATTACGATTGAACCGGGTATCTACATTCCCGAAGGCAGCCCCTGCGATCCCAAGTGGTGGGATATTCCTGTACGGATTGAAGATGATTTTCTAGTGACCGAAGATGGCTACGAATTGCTGTCGGACGCTGCCCCTCGCAAAAGCGAAGAGGTAGAGAAAGTAATGAAACAGCCTAGCTTCTTTAACGAAGTGGATTTACCTACGTTGGGTGGGGAAGAATAAACGACTTATCAATTTCGGGTAGGCAATTCAAAGTGCGCTCGGAAGTGATCTTCCAACTTAGCTAAGTATTCGGTTGTGCCTGCTTCACCCTCATTTGGAGCCCAACTGGCAAATTCTTTATCGGTAGCTGCATCGTAGGGTCCGGGCTTGACTTCCAGCACGACCGTATCCGGCTCCAAAGCGATGAAGGTGTGCCACACTCCCGCTCGGTAGTCTACTCCGAATACTCCTTTTTTAGGATTTATATACACAAAGTCTTCGGGCTGGTACGTTCCATCATCCGCGAAACGAACAAATCCTAAACTACCCTGAATGGCTAATACCGCTTCCGCCTTGGGAACGGCTACGTGCCGATGTGGCGCGACATAGGTGCCTGGCTGAAAAGCGTTGAGCATCCGTTGCAAAATATCTTCGTCCCCGGTATGCAGCACGTGGATATTTCGCTGGCGATCACTGTCGCGAGCATCTTGGGCTTTTTGGTCAATCAACGCTTGGTCAATGATGGCAGTATGCTGGTGTTGAGATAGCGTAGCGGCGGGTGAGATGTGGTGAAGTTTAGCCATTGTTTTGCTCCTATTCTAACGTATTTCAAAAGTAGCTTGCATCGGTTTTGCCGACCCTAAAGCTAGGGAGCGTTCTCCAGGCGAAGCTCCGCCTACCGTAACCTGAAATTCTCCCTTTTCCCACTGAGACTGCCCTTCTTCGTCAATCAACTGCATAGCTTCCGAAGGGAGCGTAAACGTGACAGTAGTTTGTTGTCCGGGAGCTAAACGCACCCGGTGAAATTCTTTTAGGGAGTAAAGCGGAACTCGTACTGATGCTTCCTGGTCGGTGAGGTAACACTGTACTACTTCTTCCGCTTCATTATCGCCGGTGTTCTTTACAGTGACTTGCACTTGTAGGGAATCGCCTCGTTTGAGTTTGTCAGTGCTTAACTCAATGTCTTGGTAGGTGAACTGCGTGTAGCTCAGCCCAAATCCGAAAGGGTACAGAGGTTCTTCTTCCATATATCGGTAGGTACGACCGGGCATAGCGTACTCTTCGTAGGGAGGAAGCTGGTCTACCGAACGGGGAAAAGTAATCGGCAATCGTCCCGAAGGAGATACTTCACCGAACAATATATTCGCAATAGCGGTGCCGCCCGCTTCACCGGGGTACCAAGCGTAGAGTACCGCATCGGCCAGTTCGTGTACTTTGGGCATGGCTACCGGACTGCCCCCGGTAAGCACTACAATGATTGGTTTGGTATTATCCTTTCTGAGTTTCTTCAGAAAGTCCACTTGGTTCTGGGGCAACCGGACGTCAAAGCGGTCGCTTTTGGTGGGCGAAGCCAGTGATTCGCCCTCTTCGCCTTCCAACAAACCGGATAACCCCATGACCACTACCATTGCATCAGCTTCCTTGGCGTCGCCGGAAGTCCAGTCTACCGGATTAATATTTTTCCGATCTAACAAAAATCCGTGACGATAATCTACTTTAGTGCCAGCGTCTACCTTACCCGCAATTCCTTCCAATACTGTGCTTAAATTAGGGGTAACTCCGTTATAGTTCCCTAATAATACATCGCCGTTAGTAGCGTTAGGTCCTAAAACATAGAGATATTCCATATCAGTACGGAGCGGAAGTACGCCATCATTCTTGAGCATTACTACTGATTTCTCAGCTGTTTGAAGAGCTAATGCTTGATGCTCCGGCGAGTTGATCACATCAGGACTAATACTGGCAAAAGGGTTTCGCTCCGGCGGGTCCATCAGTCCTAGGCGAAAACGGGTTCGTAGCAGAGGGTACAGAGCCTGGTCAATTTCTTCTTCTAAGATAAGATTTTGTTCAACGGCTCCATTTAGGTAAGGCGAGGTGCTACCGCAGTTCACGTTCACTCCGTTGCGGAAGGCTAAAGCCGCCGATTCTTCCGGGCTTTCGGTCACTTTATGATACTCATGAAAATCTACCAACGCCCAGCAGTCGGAAGTAACGTGTCCGTCGAAGCCCCACTGGTCGCGAAGAATGTCCTGAAGTAAAAAAGAGCTCCCGCAGCAGGGTTCATCGTAGGTACGATTGTAAGCACACATCACGATCTCCACGTCAGCTTCCTTCACCAGTGCCTCAAAGGCCGGAAGGTAGGTTTCATGAAAGTCTTTCCGGGGTGGAGTGGCGTTGAACGTATGTCGCTCGCCTTCCGGACCACTGTGTACTACGTAGTGTTTGGCACAAGCAGCCGCCTTTAAGTAAGTAGGATGATCGCCCTGTAAACCTTTAACATAAGCTACTCCCATCCGGCTGGTCAGATAAGGGTCTTCTCCGTAGGTTTCCTGCCCTCGGCCCCAGCGCGGGTCGCGGTAGATATTGACGTTGGGCGACCAGAACGTAAGTCCGGTGTAGCGGCCTCGGTTGCCCAATGCTTGAGCAGCTTCATATTTGGCTCGGGCTTCATCGCTGATGGCAGTCGCCACCCGAAACAGTAAGCTATCGTCAAACGTAGCGGCTAGTCCAATGGCTTGAGGAAATACGGTAGCTCGCCCATTACGAGCTACTCCGTGCAGGGCTTCGTTCCACCAGTTATAAGACGGAATGTTCAACCGATCAATGGCCGGCGCCTCATAGCTAAGTTGAGCGATCTTCTCATCCAGCGTCAATTGACCAATCAGATCATTGATCCGATCCTCCATCGGCAAGTCAGGATTACGAAACGGCTCAGATTGCGCCCAGGCATCAGTGCTGATAATACTCAGTAAAACGAGAATAATAGGTAGTTGCTGAGGTTTCATGATCGCATATAGTTTAGCTGTAAAAACAGTTTTTTATCAATTAGGGACCAGTAGTGATTCTCCGGTCATTTCTTCCGGTTGGTCAATTCCCATGATTTCTAGAATAGTCGGAGCAATATCGCCTAATTTACCGTTGTTCAGTTTACCTTGGTAATCATCATCTACCATAAAGCAGGGAACCGGTACGGTAGTATGCTGGGTATGAGGCGAACCGTCGGGATTTTTCATACGGTCAGCATTGCCATGGTCAGCTAGTACAATGGCAGCGTAACCGTTTTCCAGCGCGGCAGTCAGTACTTCCTTAGCACAGCCGTCTACCGTTTCGCAGGCTTTCACCGCCGCGTCAAAATCGCCGGTATGGCCTACCATATCAGGGTTGGCAAAATTAAGGCAAATGAAATCAACATTGCCTTCCTTTATCTTGGGAATGATTGCGTCCCGAATATCGTAAGCGCTCATCTCTGGTTGCAAGTCGTAAGTGGCTACTTTAGGCGACTGGCACATGATACGCTCTTCACCCTCAAACTCGGCTTCTCTCCCGCAGTTGAAAAAAAAGGTTACGTGCGGATATTTCTCGGTCTCAGCAATCCGAATTTGCTTTTTGCCGTTTTCTGCCAAAATTTCCCCCAGCACTCGGCTGATAGGTTTATTATCAAATAGAATATCTACGTCTTTAAACGTATCGTCGTACTCAGTCATGGTGAGGTAGCGCAAATCCAGTGGTTTCATTTTCTGCTCGGGAAATTCTTTCTGCGTCAGTGCCACCGTAATCTGCCTAGCTCGGTCAGTGCGGAAATTGAACGAAAGCACTACGTCGCCTTCCTCAATCTTGGCTACCGGCTCACCGTTTTCAGTAATTACAATCGGCTTAATGAATTCGTCGGTAACATTATTATCGTAAGAATGCTGAATACCCTCAGTGGCACTTTCGGCTCGGCTACCTTCGCTATGCACCAGTGCATCGTAAGCCAACTTAGTGCGTTCCCAGCGTTTGTCCCGATCCATCGCGTAGTAGCGCCCGATCACCGTAGCTACTTTTCCGGTAGTCTCGACCATATGCTCCTCTACTTCTGCTAAATAGTGTTTACCACCTTTAGGATCAGTATCGCGTCCATCGGTAAAGGCGTGCAAAAACACTTTATCAAGTCCCGCCTCTGATGCTGCGGAGCACAGGCCTTTTACGTGATTGATATGAGAGTGCACCCCACCGTCGGAAACCAGCCCTATGAAGTGAACCTGCGCGTCATTTTCTTTAGCGTACTTGAGCGCATCCTGCAACGCTTGTTTTTCTTTCAGCTCACCATGTTCAATAGCGGTGTTGATGCGTTCCAACATCTGGTACACGACTCGACCAGCGCCCAAATTCATATGACCTACTTCGGAGTTGCCCATCTGCCCGTCGGGTAGCCCTACTGCTTTTCCCGAGGCTTGTAGCTGGCTGTGGGCGTATTTATCGTATAAAGAATCTACGAAGGGCGTATTGGCTTGATCTACGGCCGAAACTTCCGGGTTTTCGGCGATTCCCCAGCCGTCGAGTATCATTAAAATTGCTTTCTTATTCATGGTTAGATTTGGTGATTGAAAAAATATTTTGTAGTTCGGTAATGCGATTGAAAGTCGTATTTCGCAAATTTGTTTCTAAAGCTAAATTAGTTATTTATCCCATTTTTCTATGTCACTACAGCTATCGGAAATCCATATCTACCCAATAAAATCACTAGGTAGTATTCGTCTATCAGAAACAGTACTTACTGAGCGAGGCTTAACCCACGATCGTCGTTGGATGCTGATAGATAAACAAGGGTTTCTTACGCAGCGCGAAATTCCGAAGATGGCTCTGCTGAAAGTTTCGCTTCAAGCTAATTATCTGGAAGTTCGTAGTCCGAATATGGCATTGCCACTCTCAATTCCACTAACCATTCAGTCTGATGCACCCACCAAACCGGTGCCGATCTGGGATGATACTACTACTGCTCAACCAGTGAGCGAGGAAGCAGATAAGTGGTTTAGTAAAGCTTTGGATCACCCTTGCTCACTGGTGTATATGCCTGACTTCAGCGAGCGAACTAAAGTGGGTAAGACCAGTGGTAAGGCACAACTTGTAAATTTCGCTGACAGCTACCCTGCCTTACTTATTGGTCAAGCTTCCCTAGACGATCTTAATACTCGTTTGGCAGAACCTGTGCCTATGAGTCGCTTTCGTCCAAATTTAGTGTTTACTGGGGGAGACGCCTATGAGGAGGATCAATGGCATGGATTCAGAGTAGGAAATGCCCTGTGTTGGGCTGAGAAATCCTGCGTCCGCTGTATAATCATTACCATCAATCAGGAAACTGCCGAACAAGGTAAAGAACCTTTAGCAACATTAGCTAAACACCGTAAACAGCAAAATAAAGTATTGTTTGGGCAAGGGATCTTTCTAGAAGCTGAAAAAACTATTCGGATCGGAGATGCCATTCAGGTAAAGACAAGGAAGCCAAATATTTCGTAAATTAAGGAGTAGAACCAATGGGATTAGCTAATGGAAAAGTTTGAATTGAATGTAGCCGCATTTGGTCGTTTGTCCGACGAAGAATTCTTTCACTTCTGCCGGGATAACGATGATCTGCGAATTGAGCGCGATGCTAACGGAAAAATAGTTATTATGGCTCCTACTGGAAGTTTATCAGGAAACAGAAACGCGAATCTGCTTACCGACTTTGTTATTTGGAGTCGGAAGTATAAAAAAGGATACATATTCGACTCATCAGCTGGTTTCACGCTGCCCAACGGGGCTACTCGCTCCCCAGATGTTTCGTTTGTTCTGAAGGATCGGTGGCAAGCTCTTTCCCAAGACGAGCAGGAGGTATTTGCCCCGGTCTGCCCTGATTTCGTTCTGGAGCTTCGTTCCAGAAACGATAGCTTAAAGGAGTTGCAAAGCAAAATGAAAGAGTATCTGGCTAACGGTACTACTTTCGGCTGGCTTATCGATCCCTACGAACGGAAGGCCTATATCTACGATACCCAGCGGGAGGTGGAAATTGTTGACGACTTCGCTCACCCGCTACGGGGGCGGTATTTCATGGATGATTTTGAAATTACTCTTGCTGATATTCTAGTCTAAACTTGTTTGCTATGTACTCATTGAGGTAGTTGACTCTTCACTAGACCTCGACTGGAAAATTAAACTACCGATTTATGCTGAAGCTCAAGTATCCGAAGTGTCGATCGTCAACTTAGCCGACCGACAGATTGAAGTACATCGCTCACCTACTGGTAATGTGTATCAACAGAAGCAAGTAGTGAAGCCCGGTGAGTCACTCGCCATTACTCATTTTCTACTGGCAGTGGTAGTAAAACATCTGTTAAGATAATCGCTTACCCGTTTGATCGCATCAGTCTATGCTATTCCACTGTTACCTTTTCTTAACCTAGAGTTAAAGGTTTGGTAACCTAACTAAACCTATCCTTCCCCTACCTTTACGAGAAATCTACTAGGCTATTCGTTCACTTGGCCTTCGTGAGTCTTCGGGCTCCTCCGTACGTCCTATATTTTGTTAGCAACGCTTACCAAATACCCTAAACATATGGATGTTTTTTTATCGAGACCTATCTGGCAACTTATCTTATCTGCCACCTTCTGTTTTCACGCAAACGTACTGCTTGCCCAGGAACGTACCGCCAGTGGTACGGTGACTGATGAAGAGAGCAGCCCTATTCCCGGAGTCAACATTCTGGTAAAAGGCACAACTCAAGGAACGATCTCCAACGTCAATGGAGCCTTCCAACTAGATGTTCCGGAAAGTGCGGAAACGCTGGTATTTTCTTTCGTGGGCTACGAAACCCAAGAAATTACCATCGGTACTCAATCTACTTTTGATGTACAGATGATGACCGATGCGGCTCAACTTTCCGAAGTCGTCGTAACTGGTTACACTACCCAAGATAAAAAAGACCTGACCGGAGCAGTATCGGTGGTAGAAATCGAGGATGTTCAGAGCTTTCCGGTCGCCGGGGTTGACGAGATGCTGGAAGGTCAAATAGCCGGAGTGAGTGTCATCAGTGATAACTCACCGGGAGCCAATACGGCTGTTCGGATTCGTGGTTTCGGAACCATTCGTAATAATGATCCGCTCTATATCATTGACGGTGTACCGACTACTTCGGGTATTAATTTAATTAACCCCAATGATATTGAGTCCATGCAGGTGCTCAAGGATGCTTCTTCGGCCTCGATCTACGGTTCGCGGGCGGCCAACGGAGTGGTAATTGTTACTACGAAGAAAGGTACTAGCGAAGAACCCGCCATTAAGTTACGTTCCTACACCGGATTACAGCAGGCGTTTAACCTGCCTGATCAACTGGGAGCGCAGGAATACGGCGATTTGCTGTGGCAAGCGACCCGCAACGATGGTAACACTCCCGCCAGTGACATTTATGGTGATGGGGCTAACCCATTGATTCCCGCCTTTTTAGATGCTGAGCAAACTATTCCTTCAGCCAACACCGATTGGATAGAAGAGATTTTTGAGCCGGCTTTGATACAATCGCATTTCTTGGAGTTTGGCAAAGGTAGTGAGCAGGCACACTCGTTTCTGTCGCTTGGTTTCTTCGATCAGGAAGGAATTTTGCAGCACACTGATTTCCAGCGCGTAACCGCCCGGATCAATACCGATTTTAAGCCCGTTGATTGGTTAACGATTGGCGAGAACCTTTCGGTAGCTCATTCGTGGCAAACGGAAACTACCACCAATTCAGTGCTGGGTAGCGTGGTGTATGATGCGTTTCGCTTTCCTTCTATTGTACCCGTGCGTGATAATAATGGCGAGTTTGGAGGTAACCCTCTCAATGACGTACAAAATCCACTCGGCAAACTGTACCGCAACCGCGATAATCAGGAACTGACACTACGGCTGTTCGGAAACGCTTACGCTGATGTTCGGTTGTTAGACGAACTGACGTTCCGGACTAACTTCGGACTAAGCTATACTAATTTTAACTCCCGTAATTTTGCCCCTCAGTACAGCGATATTCTGAGCCAGCGGCTGGCCAGTAATCTCTCTACTCAAAACAACTTTAGTACTGACTGGGTGTGGTCAAATACGCTTAATTACTTAAAAGATTTTGGGCAACACTCCGTGGATGTTTTGGTCGGAATAGAATCGGTGAACTCCTATCGGGAGGGCTTTAGCGCTTCGCGAGTAGGTTTCCCCTACGATGAACCTAATTTTCAGTACCTGGATGGCGGTGATGGTGCCGACCAACGTAATACCGGAGACGCACTGGAATGGTCACTATTTTCGTACTTCGGAAAGTTCAATTATGAGTTTGACCAGCGTTACCTACTGTCGTTTACCCTGAGGCGCGATGGTTCATCCCGCTTAGGTGACGACAAGTGGGGCAGTTTCCCGGCAATTTCGGCGGGGTGGCGCATCTCGGAGGAAGACTTCTTTAATGTACCGGCGATTAACCAGCTAAAGCTACGAGTAGGTTACGGGCAAAACGGTAACCAGGATATTCCGCCCTTTTCTACTATTTCCAGCTTTGCTACTAATCCGTTTTATTCCAATTACGCCATCGGCGGGGGACAGAACAGTGTGCGACAGGGCTTTACCGAAACCCGTAATGCTAATCCTGATTTAAAGTGGGAAACTACCACCCAAACCAACGTCGGGGTAGACGTTACTTTGTGGGAAAACCGCCTAGTGGCCGGGGCTGATTATTTCTACAAACGCACCGAAGACTTGCTGGTAGAGCGTCCGTTGCCTCCGGTAGCCGGTGGCACGAATCAGACGATCTGGGATAATGTAGGGGCTATGGAAAATTCTGGCTTTGAATTCTACGCGAGCTACCAGGATGATCGCTCGCAAGATTTTTCCTGGCACGTTGATCTCAATTTTGCGGCTATCCAGAACGAACTGGTGGATCTACCGGAGGATATTGATTTCTTATCCGTTCCCCGTTCGGCATTGCACACCACCAACTTCAATCAGGAAGTATCGCGTTCGGATGTCGGCCAACCCATTGCCTCGTTCTACGGTCACGATGCGATTGGCATCTTCCAGTCTACGGAACAAATTAGCAACCATGCCCAACAGGAAGGAGCACAACCCGGCGACCTTATCTTTCGCGACGTAAACGAAGACGGAGTAATTGACGACGAGGATCGTACCTTCATCGGCTCGCCCCACCCCGATTTTACCTACGGAATCACGGTGGGCGCTAATTACAAAGCCTTTGATATTTCGCTGTTCTTCTTTGGCTCGGAAGGAAACCAAGTGTACGATCTGACCCGCTACTACGGCGACTTTTTTAACCTGTCGGCCTACAACCGGAACGAACGAACATTGGGAGCTTGGACGCCCGAGAATGCTGGAGCAGATGTGCCGCGTTTATCGCTAGACGATCCTAACCGCAATGCCCGGCCTTCTTCCTACTTTGTGCAGGATGCTTCCTTTGTCAAGCTTAGAAACCTGCAAATCGGCTATACGCTCCCCAGCCAGATTAGTGAGCGAATCAACTTGCGGGTATACGCGCAAGCCCAAAACTTGTTTGTCATTACTCCCTACGAAGGAATGGACCCCGAAGTAGGCTTACAAAACCATCAGTCGGACAATCGTAACCTGGACATTGGAGTAGATCGGGGTATTTATCCTCCGTCTCGTACGTTCACACTGGGCGTTAACATCGGACTGTAATTATTTACACACTCATTTGATTGACTAATAAAATCAATTCAACCATGAAAAAGATACTTATTTTATTCGTTTGCGTAGCCTTAAGCGCATGCTCGGAAGATAGTTTTTTGCAAGAAGAACCCATTGGGGAACTCACCCCGGAGCAAATTTTAGAGCCTGAAAATGTAGAGGGAGTGATTATCTCAGCCTACAGTATTCTGAACGGACAGATTGACGAGGCCACTAATGCGTTCAACTCCCCCGCCTCCAACTGGAGTTTTGGTGACGTACTTTCGGATGATGCCTACAAGGGCGGGGGCGGAACCGGTGATCAGAACCAAATCCACCAGATGGAAATATACAATACTGACCCTACCATCATTGATGTACAACGTAAGTGGCTCGCCCTGTACGAAGGGGTGAACCGAGCAAATCAAGCCATTCGCCTACTGAATGCTTCTGAAGAGTTCGACGCTGAACTTAAAGTCCAAAGAATGGGCGAAATGCGCTTTTTGCGGGGACACTTTTATTTTGAACTGAAGAAAACCTACAATCAGATACCTTATCTCGACGAAACGGCGGAGGGTATCGATGACTATAATGTTTCTAACACCGCGTTGTCTTCGGAACAGCTTTGGCAAAAGATTGAAGAAGATTTCCAAGCGGCTTTTACCGCTTTACCCAATACCCAGGCTGATCCGGGTCGGGCTACTAAGTGGGCGGCCCAGGCGTATTTGACTAAGACCTATGTTTTCCAAGAAAAATGGACAGAGGCTAATGCGGCTGCCGATGAAGTAATTAATAGCAGTCAGTACCGCCTGATAGCAAACTTTCGGGATGTATTTTTACCGGAAAATGATAATGGTGCGGAAATTATCTTCGCCATTCAGCACTCCATCAACGACGGTTCTCCCCGAAACTTCAACGGTGGTATTGGGGATCGGCTAGCCCCTCCCGGCGGGCCGTTTTATCCGCAGTACGGCTTTCATCGTCCTACCCAGAATCTGATCAATGCTTACAAAACTAATGCAGACGGACTACCGGTGCTGGACAACGTAGATGTGACTGAAGATGATTTCATTGATACCCGGCTCGATCATACTACGGCTCGTCCGGGTATTCCTTATCTAGACTTAGATAGCTTGTACCAAGAAAGCTGGGCTCGCGATCTAGCGACTTACGGGCCGTATGGCCCTAAGAAGCGAGTAGTTTCCGCTAACTCTTCCAGCTATTTACCCGTTTGGCCCTACGTAAATGCGCTGAATTACTATGTCATTCGCTACGCGGATTTATTATTGTGGAAAGCCGAAGCGTCCATTGAACTGGGTAATCTGGAAACCGGACGGCAGTACATCAACCAAGTGCGGGAACGAGCGATGAATAGCGAGTACGTGATGATGCTAGATGGTAGCACGCCCGCGGCTAACTACCTAGTACAACCCTACGAGTTGTTTGCAAGCTACGGTGAAGCTATTACGGCACTGCGTACCGAACGTCGGTTGGAACTGGCCCACGAAGGGCATCGCTTCTTTGATCTGGTACGCTGGGGCATCGCCGATGAAGTAATTAATGACTACCTGGAAGTAGAACGAACTCGTCGCACCCACCTAGCAGGAGCTCAATTTGAAGCGAATAAGCACGAATACATGCCCATTCCTCAGGCTCAGATTGATCTGGTAGGTACTGACTTGATTCAACAGAATTCAGGGTATTAACTGATACTTGAGATTTAATAGAGAGGCAACGTATTATTGTCTCTCTTTATTTTTGAATGGGGTTTGTGGTAACTGCTGCTGGAAAATACGCTTGGCGTAATATCCAGTTCCAATAAGCGTCAGAACTACGATGCTGGCCGAAAGTAGTTGAGTGGTAATATCACCATTGTGCTCGATTAAAAAGCGGATTTCTTGAGCTTGGTTTCCTAACCAAATCAGGAAAAATGTTCGGGGTAACATTCCAATAAATCCTCCCAGTAAATAATTCCGTAGCGATACTCCCGCTAAAGGTAATACCATATTCATCACGGTAAAGGGCATGATTGGTGACATCCGAGCTAAGGTAGTCAAGCCTAATTGGTTGTGGACAATACCCCGTTCGATTTGATGAGCTACCTTCGCCTGTTTGGGCGGTAATTGTTTCAATACACCAATGAATACTCCTTGGTCTATCCATCGCGTTAACTGAAATCCTATCAGAGAAGCAAGAGTATAAAGAATAACTACTCCAGGTAAAGTTGAAAAGCCTAAAAAATACCCCGCTACTAGGGCTACTAAAGAAGCAGGTATCAGGGCAATGCCCATAGCCAAGCAGCTTATTACGCCAATTAGTAGCCAGATTTCACCAGAAAGGACAGAAAGAGCCTGTTCGTACTGAACTACTTTGTAAGAGATTATGGAGCTGCTGAGTAAGGGGCAAATGCTCATCCACCCGAAAAGCAATAACGTAGTGCGATGGTGTCGAAAAGTTGTATTTAAATTACGAACAGCCTGCTTTATCATAATCTTCTCGAGGACGACCAATCGGCCTCATCTATTTAGTTGTGTAGGTTAGTCAATTCTGAGAACTAAAACGTAATAATCTCGTAAGATTGGCTATCTCTCTTTTTCAATCTACTGTACTTATGAAATTCGGAACCAAAGCCATTCACTCCGGGGTAGAGCCTGACCCCACCACCGGGGCAATCATGACCCCTATTTACCAAACTTCTACTTACGTACAAGCCTCACCTGGCGACCACCAAGGCTACGAATACGCTCGTACTCAGAACCCAACCCGCCATGCTTTGGAAAATAATCTCGCCGCGCTAGAAAACGGTAGCCACGCCCGTTGCTTTGCTTCCGGTATGGCGGCGGTTGATGCGGTTATAAAACTGCTTAAACCCGGCGACGAAGTAATTTCCACCAACGATCTGTACGGGGGCTCCTACCGAATCTTTACCAAAATCTTTGCCAATTATGGCATCAAGTTTCATTTTGTTCCGATGAATAATCTGGAATCAGCGAAGGAAAAGATTACCGACAAAACTCGGATGTTCTGGGTAGAAACTCCCACCAATCCAATGATGAATGTGGTGGATATTCAGGCTGTGGCTAATCTGGCTAAAACTCATAATGCTTGGACGGTGGTAGATAATACCTTTGCTACGCCTTATCTGCAAAACCCACTGGACTTGGGGGCGGATATGGTACTGCACTCCATCACCAAATATTTAGGTGGGCATTCCGATACGGTAATGGGTGCGGTGATTGTAAACGATAGCGAACTAGATGAACAGCTAGGGTTTATTCAGAATAGTTGCGGTGCTGTGCCGGGTCCTCAAGATTGCTTTCTGGTACTGAGAGGAATTAAAACGCTGCACGTGCGAATGCAGCGTCACTGTGAGAACGGCCAGAAGGTAGCTGAATACCTGAATAACCATACTAAAGTTGATCGCATTTACTACCCTGGTTTAGAAACATCGGTAGGTTACGAAATAGCCCGTAAGCAAATGCGTGATTTTGGCGGTATGCTATCCTTTGTATTAAAAGGAGACCGGATGGAAGACGCTTTTCAGACACTAGAAAAGTTGAAAGTATTTGCTTTAGCAGAATCTTTAGGAGGGGTCGAGTCTCTAGCGGGGCATCCGGCCAGTATGACTCACGCCAGCATTCCGCAAGAAGAGCGGGTAAAAACCGGGTTAAGCGATTCGTTAATTCGGTTGAGCGTAGGTATTGAAGATAGTGCTGATTTAATTGCTGATTTGGAGCAGGCCATTGGTTAAGCAGAGACTGTTTTTTAGGAATGCTTCTTAAACTAGTAGCTACTTAGGTAGCCGGGCTAGCCATGATTTGCGCTAGGTAATCAAAGACATTTAAGTTGCGATTTTTAAGCGTATCAATGACTGAACGCAGCGTACAGAAAGCATTTTGACCGGTTTTGAACTGGCCAGAGACTTTCTGCTTTACTTTCACATTGCGGATAGCCCTCTCTGAGGCATTGTTATCGGGGGGCACTTCCAAATCATAGAGGAAGACCAACAACGAGTCCCGGTGCTTGAGCAAAGACTTCTGGAAAGATAAGGGTATTAAGATATTGCTCTGGGTCTAGGTGTCGGATCAACAAACGATTCAGTCGGCACTCTAGCTGGTAAGCTTTCTTTTCGGTTGGCTGATAAACTTTTCCTCGCTGCTGGGTTCAGCGATCTGAACCGATAGTAGCTTGAGGCAGTCCATCCGGGAAAGTCTCTTCCACCGTTTGGCTCCCGAGAAGGGGAAACTTTCAAAAAGGTATTCTTCGCATTCTGCCATACCCATACCCAAGCGTTCTTGCCATTGATCTTAGCCCCAGTCTCATCACTGCCTACATAAGTAGCCGTTTGGAGTTCTGCTTGAATATGCTCGTAGATCGGACTGGTCTTTCGGGCAGTTCTTTGCAGTAAGTTGCTGATACTACCTTCGCTGATAGACAAACCGAAGACATCCTTCATCTGCCTAGGAACACTAAGCTACTATATTCGTCTGAGTCATGTGACTTCCACAAACATACGAGCGTGTTAGGGAATTTTGATTTGGAAAGAAAGGCCATCGGTATATCTTATTAGAAACCAAACTGATAAGATATGCAAGCACAATTTGAGAGACTATCCGATGGCTACGGGGTCGCCCGCGTGGCGTCCACTAATAAATTAGCTTTAGCGCCGGAATTAGTCCGCGCCGCGGTGGCCCTTACACTTTTGTATCAAGCCTTGTGCCATTTAGAACATTAAGGAAGACTTACGAAAGTGGACGCCACGCGGGGATTAGCGGCTTCAATACATTTGGGTCTTGATGTTTCACCCTAACAACGAAGTTATGAAGTTCAGCTATTTTGTCGGTATCGATGTTTCCAAAGCTATCCTGGATGTTGCTTTCTGCTGTAAAGAAAACCCTGATGATTTCAATCATCAATAATTTGCTAACACAACTACCGGGTTCAAACAGTTGCTTACCTGGTTGAAAAAGCAGAAGGCAGCAACAGCTTGTTTTGCATGGAGCACACGGGTCATTATACGCTGGCACTACGCTGCTTTTTGCAAGAGCATACTCTGTCTTATACGCTAGTGAGCCCTTTGCATTTGAAACGGTCTCTAGGAATCACCCAAGGTAAAAACGATCAAGCGACCGTCGCGCGGTAGACTCGCAACGCATTGCTCCGTTGGTCTGTCTGCATGAGCGCACATTGAAACCTAGGCAGTTACCCCCGGCTTGTTTGCTCAAGTTGAAGAATCTGATGGCCTTCCGTGATCGGCTTACTAAAAATAAAGCACGTCTGAAGCAGACCATTACTGAGCTAAAAGATACGGCCGCGTGGCGTCCACTTCGTTGGTAGATAATAACTTCATCATCAAGCAGTCAGAGAAGCCACCGGGCACCGGGCGCTCAAACTCGTAGAAGAGCAAATTAAGCATTCCGCACGGTGGCCGCTGACAAGCAAATGGAAGCTACGCTACAGGAGGGCGAACAGGTACAGAAGCACTTCCGCTTAATCACTTCAGTGGTAGGTATTGGCATGGTCACCGCCATCGCTTTTCTAATCTGTACCCAGGACTTCACTGCTTTTAACAAGGGCGGCCCCAGTAACCGAAGGGCGGTAGTGACCAATAACCTGAACTGATGGTAAAACGAAGTAGCCAATATTACCATGAAGAACTTGGAAAAATTACATGCCTGCCGCTTGCTTTGATCTTAGAAGCTGTTTGAGTTAACTCTTCTTGTTTCTTAGGAATCTTTTTCCGCCACTCGTCGGCTTTTTTTCGCACCGTAGCGTAGGCTACGCCACTCAAAAAGAGCCTAGATTGACAAAAAAATCTCTCCTAATAAATCAAAAAATATAACTCAAACAGCTTCTTAGAATTCGGGCGAAAAGTTCAAAGCTTCCTCGCACAAATCCTACGCACACCTCGCTGAACTTTTAGGCTAACGCACGATAGCTATTAATCCAGCAAGACTGGGGTGATGTATTCATATAGGAAGATCAACAAAACCTATCCGCAACAGGTTAGGAAGGTTTAGTAATTCGCTACCAAGGTGGGCGGCACATTTTTGTTTCTCCGGTGGATGAAGAAAGGTTTATGCAGATGTTGCAAAAAATCAAGAGTCGGCTCAGAGTATTACCAAAAAGCCGACAAGGCGGATAAGTTAATCTGGAGCCTAAGCTTTTTACGACTGGTTGTTCAATCTTGGCTCTAGCACGTTCTTTATTCCCCACTTACTGAGTTCGCCAAAAATGGGGCGAAGACTCTCTCCTTTTTCGGTTAAACTGTAAATTACCTTCGGAGGTACTTCGGCAAATACTTTCCTATTGATGACCCCATCACTTTCTAGCTCTCTGAGTTGAGTTGTCATCATCCTTTTGCTACAGCCGGGCATCATCTTCTGTAGTTTGCCAAAGCGGTTTACATCAACCGAAATGAAGTAAAGAATTAACGGCTTCCACTTTCCGCCAATAATTTTTAGGGTCGCACTCACTGGGCAGCCCCCGTATCTTTCGATCTGCTCGACCATATTGGCAAACCGATCTGAATTTATTTCAACTTGTTCCATTCGCAAACATCTGATTATCAGTATTAGTTGCAAAAATGCAACTATAAGCTAAAATTGTAACTACTTGTAAAAATAAACATTAAACTCAATTTTTGCAATGTGCTACCAAGCTCATTAGATGAAAAAGAAATTAATCGTAGGCTTTACTGGAATCTTAGCTGCATCCTGCTCACCCATTGATAAGTCACTACTCGACCAGCCTGACCAGCCAGTAATGGAGATTACTATCCGAATGGTCAAGGAGGGGCAGATGGAAGAATTTGTGGACGCGCGCAAGAACTTCATAACTGTGCTTAAAGAACAAAATGGCGTTTTAGCGGATCGGGAATTTCAATCTTTTTATGCTTTACCCGCACCTGACGATAGGGGTGTCTTTATTGGCATGACTGAATACGAGACAGGAACAACTGTAGGCAAAATTCAGAGTAAAATGAAGGTGATTAGCAAGTTCCTGAAGTTTAAGAAAACCATAGACTTGAAAGCTTATGTCTTTGTGGAGCCGACCGAAGGGCCGGATTTTAACCTTAAAGCATTGGCGAGTGATGAAGGAGAAATTCTGGAAATTGGGGCTCGGCGGGTAAAACCCGGCATGGAAAATGAATTTAACGAATACCGCAAAAAGTTTGTGGATTTGCTAAGCTCCTACGATGGCGTAGAAGAAAGCTACGAATTTAAAGTGGTAGGGGGTGAAGATATTGACCGGCTTACGGTAGGAATGACTGTGTACGAAAGCCAGGATGCTTTTATGAAACTGGCCGAACCCATTATGCAGGAAGAAATTACGCAAAAGTACTTTGGTACGTTTGACGTGGTGGCTTCCCAGTTTGCTTTCTCCACTACTAACCAATAACGCATTACCAGCCAGACTAATTAGAAGAATATAACTAAAAAACCAACCAATGGAATCGAAGAAACCCGTCATGGAAATTGCCATTCGCAAAGTTAAAGCAGGCCAGGAAAATGAATTTATTGCCGCACGGTCAGTATTTATCGGTAAGCTAAAAGAGCAAAGTGGGGTTGAAAAAGACTGGGAGTTTAAGTCCTTTTTCACTATGCCCGAACCTGACGATACCGACGTATTCGTTGGTATGACTCGCTACGAGTCAACTGATGCCATGCAGGCTATCGCCAACAAACTGATGCAGTCGCCTGAGGCCGGAGCTTTTTTTAGAACATTTGATATGAAAGCTTTCGTAGCTCTCCAATCGGCTGATAGCGGTAATTTCAAACTGGAAGACCATATTAAAGCCAGCAACGTACTCGAGGTTGCTGTGAGAAGCGTACAGCCAGGAAAAGAAGGTGAATTTGATGAAAAAAGGAACGCATTTTTCGATGTAATTGCCCAGCAAGCAGGCTACTTGTTTGACCAAGAATTTATTGATTTGCAAACTGGTGATAGAGTTGTCTTGATTGGCTGGCAGTCGATGGAAGATTTTCAGAAGGGAGTGAGAGCCTTGCAAACGAAACCGCAGATGAGCGATTTTTTTGAGATTCTCAATGTAAGAGCGTATCAGGCACTTACGCTAAGTGCCGATTAAGAGTGATTTCTAACTCATAGAGAACAGCCGATGACGCAACATCGGCTGGTTTTTTTTTGCTCAATAGTAATCCTATGGGAGTGTGTCCTTGTTGTGTTCTTCTTAACGAGAGCCTCCGAACTACTCAGTAGCAAGTATTGCCCAAAAGCCTACTAACCGGATAAACAGAAGCTAACGTAGTCAGTTCTCTTGTCAGAAAGAATACGAAACTATGAATGCTACTGTACTCATCTCAGGTGGCACCGGCTTGGTCGGTACTCGCCTCACCCAATTACTGCAAGAAAAAGGCTATACCGTTACCCACCTTAGCCGCTCAGTTTCTGGTGACGAAAAAGTAAAAACCTACCAGTGGAATATCGAGAAGAAAGAAATCGATCCGGAAGCCCTAATCGGAGTAGACTATATCATTCATCTAGCCGGAGCGGGTATCGCTGATAAACGCTGGACGGATAGACGAAAAGAATTAATCTTAAAAAGCCGAACAGAGTCTACCAAGTTGCTCCAAGACTCTATCGCAAAGCTAGGCAATCATACCATCAAAGCCTTTGTTTCTGCTTCAGCAGTGGGCTACTACGGAATTGATACCGGTGGTGCTTGGATGAATGAAGACAGTCCGTCGGGCGATGGTTTTGCAGCGGAAGTTACTCGGCACTGGGAAGCAGCCGTAGATGAGATCAACCAATTGAATTTGCGCGTAGTGAAGATTCGTATTGGTATTGTGCTTAGCGAGAAAGGAGGCGCACTTGTCAAAATTATGCAACCGATCAAACTCGGCGTGGGTGCTCCACTGGGTCGAGGTGGTCAGTACATGAGTTGGGTTCATCTGGATGACCTCTGCCGATTATTCATGTTCACGTTGGAGCAGAACGGTATGCAAGGCGTATACAACGGAGTAGCTCCGAATCCGGCGACAAACCATGAACTGACCAAAAAGACTGCCGATGTACTAAATAAGCCGCTATTCCTGCCCAACGTTCCCGCATTTGTCCTAAAATTGCTATTGGGAGAGATGGCTCAAGTCGTAACTGGCGGTAACCGCGTGAGCAGCAAAAAAACCGAAGAAGCAGGGTTTGAGTTTAAGCATACTGAGTTACGCCCGGCTTTGGGGGATTTACTGCGTTAGTGCTATGGTGTCAAAGTGTTATAGTTTTCTGATATGGCAAAGGTAGAGAGGTTTGAAGGTTTGCGGTGTAGGCAATCGGCTCGCTTAGTGGTACAGGCAGTTTATCAATTAAGTTAAAAAGGAGAACTGCGTAAGGACTATGATACTCAGAGACAATTTAGAAGAGCAACATGTCAATTATGAATAATATTGCTGAAGGTTTTGCTCGGTATCATAGAAAAGAATTTATTCGCTCCTATCTAGAAAAGGGTGACCTTATAAATATGAAAAATAACGTAAAGTACGTTTAAGAGGAGGTCATAACTCATCAATATTTAACAATATACCCAACCCCAGATACCTCCTAAACACATTAACACTTAAGTACATGAATACAATAGATAATAACGAAACACCTAATAAACTACCTGAAAACACGGTAAGTGAGGAAGAATCGCGTATTAAGCAAGCATTCAGGAACCGCGACTGGAACGAGATCAAGACCAATGATTCTTGGGCGGTTTTTAAGATTATGGCCGAGTTTGTAGAGGGCTTTGAGAAATTAGGAAAGATTGGCCCCTGCGTAACCATTTTTGGTTCAGCCCGAACCCCCGACAATCATCCGTACTATAAAATGGCTGAAGAGATTGCCGCAAAAATCGTTCGCCATGGCTACGGAGTAATTACTGGGGGTGGCCCCGGTATTATGGAGGCTGGTAATAAGGGCGCCCAGGAAGAGGGCGGTAAATCAGTAGGAGTTAATATCGTGCTTCCGTTTGAGCAAAGCAGTAATATTTATATTGACCCCGACAAAATTATCACCTTCGACTATTTCTTCGTCCGTAAAGTCATGTTCATGAAGTATTCTCAGGGCTTTATTGTCATGCCCGGTGGTTTTGGTACTCTCGATGAGCTTTTTGAAGCACTCACCCTCATTCAAACCAAAAAAGTGGGTCGCTTTCCCATTGTGCTAGTTGGTAGCGACTATTGGAAAGGGCTGCTACAGTGGATTGAAGAAATTATGCTGAAGCAAGAAAAAAATATTAATAAGAAGGATTTAGAATTAATTAATGTGGTAGATTCGGCCACCGATGCCGTAGCCGTCATCGATAACTTCTACTCTAAGTACCTACTATCGCCCAATTTTTAATGAAAAACATCCGAACCCAAGTAGCGATCCAATCCGTGCTAATTGTCGGGTTGTTAATTTATATTGGCTGGCAAGAGTTTGCAGCGTCGCCTAATAGCGTAAAGCTGGCCGAAGTAGGTGATGGGGAGCCTTCGGTGACCACCGCGCCTAGAAATTTGGATGGTACCCCGGAAGTAATTGTAGCTCCGGCGGGCTACAAAGCGTTCACCGTTCCTATTCCGCAGCAAATAAACTTTGTAGGAGAGACAATCCCTATGCAAGAACCCGACTTACGCGAACGCCTCGACCGAGAAATTCACGTGAACGCCAACTGGCACTCCAATACTATCTTAATGATTAAGCGGGCTCAACGTTGGCTACCGACTATTGAGAGAATTTTAGAGGAAAATGGGGTGCCCGCTGATTTTAAGTATCTGCCAATCATTGAAAGCGGCTTGGTAGAATACGCTCGCTCTCCGGCCAATGCGGTTGGGTTTTGGCAATTGCTGAAGGGTACGGCCAAAGACTTTGGCTTGGAAGTAAACAAAGAGGTAGACGAACGCTACGATCCGATAAAGTCCACGGAGGCAGCCTGTAAATATCTAAAGAAAGCCCACAGCAAATTTGGGAATTGGGTGAACGTAGCCGCCTCGTACAATATCGGCATGCGGGGCTTTGAACGGCGATTAGAAGAGCAAAAAATTAATTCCTACTTCGATATGCTACTAAACGATGAGACGGCTCGGTATTTCTTCCGATTAGTTTCTATGAAAATGATTCTAGAAAACCCTCAAGCCTACGGGTTTTACATTGACTCTAAAGAAGGATACTACCAGCCTGAATTTGAAGTAGTCACCGTGACTGAAACGATTGATGATCTGGTAGAATTTGCCCATACCCACGGAGTAAGCTACAAAATCCTGAAGCGATATAATCCCTGGCTTCGGAAACCCAAACTCACCGTAAAACGAAATACTTACCAAATTCTAATCTCCCAAGATCCTGCTGAGCAGTACAATTCCACTGCTCAGGTTAGTGGTTGACTTTTATAAAGAAGAGAGATCAATACAACGTTATTAGTCCCGTATGGGAATTTGGGACGCTTTTTTCAATCGTCAGCATCGAAACCGCGAACGAGAATATATTAATCAACTGTTTCGGGTTGCTTGTGCTGACGGTAGCTTAGATGAGATAGAAGTAGACTA
>JGI12210J13797_10424195_pt1 | contig 32341 bp, 25 predicted proteins | sample ElkSlonscriptome_3_FD_13797 | JGI IMG/M metagenome (IMG submission 13797) | reverse complement strand
ATGGCAGTTTAAACGCAAAACTGGTGAGCCCTATTGAGCGCAGCACCGCCCTTGAAAACCCGAGCAAGGAGAAGATTTAGCCAAGGGGCACCAAAGCTACTCCCCCTGCCCCACAGCCGCTGCTTCCGTCTCCACCATTGCGCTGGGATGAAAATAGGCATAGATCTGCTGCGCCAGCCTCGGCCCGATGCCCGGCACCTCAGCAATCTGCTCTGCCTTCGCCTCCCGGATATAGTCGATCGAGCGAAAATGGGCCAGCAGCTCTTTTTTGCGGGCGTAGCCCAGCCCCGGAATATCATCCAAACGCGATCGCCGCATGCGGTCCGTGCGCTTTTTGCGGTGAAAGCTGACGGCAAAGCGGTGGGCCTCGTCTCGCAGCCGCCGCAGCAATTGCACTCCCGGCTGCTCTGAATCCGTGTTGAGCGGCTTTGACCGCCCCGGCAAAAAGATCTCCTCCCGCTGCTTAGCCAAGCTCACCACTGTCACCTCATCCAGCAGATTCATCTGCTTTAGCACTGCCACCACCGCCGACAGCTGCCCCTTGCCGCCGTCAATCATCACCAAATCCGGAAAATCTGCCATCAGCTTTTTGGCCGGAGAGTCCAGCAGCGATTCCCCCGTGTCTTGCGCCATTCGCCGCCGCTCCAGGTCTTTTTTGGAGTACTTGCGGAAGCGGCGGCCAATCACCTCCGCCATGGAGGCAAAGTCATCGGAGTGGCCCGCTTTCACCGTGGGGTCTTTGATTTTGTAATGGCGGTAGTGCTGCTTACCGGGCATGCCCTCAATAAACACCACCTGGGAGGCCACGGCATCTGAGCCCTGGATATGGGAGATGTCGTAGCCTTCGATGCGGTGGGGCACATCAGGGAGGTCCAAAATCTCCGTCAAATCCAGCAGCGCCTGATTGTTGCGCTCGGCAAACCGCTGGGTGCGGGCCAGCTCGTAGCCAGCGTTACGCTCCACCATTTCGATCAAGTCGGCCTTAGTCTGCCGCTGAGGCACCATGATCGATACCTTACGTCCCCGCCGCTCAGACAAAAAGCTGGCCAGCATATCCGCCTGGGGCAGCTCGTGCTGGGTGAGGATTTCAGCAGGGATTTCCACCGCATCTACGGTCTGGTAGTGATCTTCTAGCACCCGCTGGAGAATATCTCCTGGCGTCCCGGACTGGGCCTCGGCCATAAAGCCCAGGTGCCCCACCAGCCGCCCGGCCCGCACCTGAAACAGCTGAATACAGGCATGCTTCTCGTCTGCCATAAGAGCGATCGCATCTCGGGTGACGGTGTCGTCTGGCAAGGAGACTTTTTGGTCGGCGTGGAGAGACTGGATGCCCTTGAGCTGATCGCGGATGCGGGCGGCGATCTCGAACTGGAGGGCTTCCGCAGCTTTCTCCATATTGGCGGTGAGGACATGCTCCAATTCCTGGGTTCGCCCCTGGAAAATCATCGCCACCTTCTGCACCGTGGCGTGGTAATCATCAGGGGTGATCAGCCGCTGGCAAACCCCAGGGCAGCGGCCCATGTCGTAGTTGAGGCAGGGGCGGTCTTTGAACAGGGGCTGCTTGCGCTGCTTAAGGGGGAAAACTCGCTTGACAATGTTGAGGGTGCGGCGCAGGGCACCCACGTTGACATAGGGGCCATAGTAGCGATCGCGGGGGCCAAGCTTGCGGCGCTTGCGGGTAATAAAGATGCGGGGATAGTCTTCTGACCAGGTGATGCAGAGGTAGGGGTATTTCTTATCGTCTTTGAGCAACACGTTGAAGTGGGGCTGGTGCTGCTTGATCAGGTTAGCCTCTAGGGCCAGAGCCTCAGCTTCAGTGTCGGTGACGATGAACTCTATATCGGCAATCTGCATCACCATCATGCCAATGCGCGGATTTTGCCGGTGGTCATCGCGAAAGTAGGAGCGGACCCTGGCCCTCAGCCGCTTGGACTTGCCGATGTAGAGAATATTGTCATGGGCGTCCCGCATAAAGTAGACACCCGGCAGGAGGGGAATTTCCTTCAGCCGAGTCTCTAGTCGATCAGAATCTTTGTTGAGGGGAACGGGTGTAGATGATGTCACAGGCGCAGCCCAGCGAGATAACCTGGCGGTACATCTAGAATAGCTAGAACAGCCGTATGTCGGTAGGGGGTATGCAGACAACATGAGCCTGGAGCACTGCTCTCCATCAAGGCAGTATCAAGGCAGTATCAAGGCATCAATAGCATCACAGCCGCTTCAGCAGGCTCAACCCATGGGTGTCGGTACCGCAGGTGTGAAGGAGGCCATAGCGCTCCCCCAGCTCACGGGCGATCGCCGTCTCCTGGGGCGATGGCCGCCAGGGAGAGGGGTTGTCGTAGGCGTAGTAGGTTTCGATGCCGTCAATGCCCAGTCGAACCGCCTCAGGAATAAGCTCTGCTGCGCTCTGGCGATAGCGGGAGGGGTGAGCCAACACCGCTAGCCCTTTCGCCGAGTGAACCGCTTTGATGATGGCACCGGCGGCGTAGCGATCGCCAGAGACGCTCTGGCCCCTGATGTAGGGCTGCATAGCGCTGTGGTCAGGGTCAAAGCCATAGCATAGGATATGAACTTCGCAGTTCAACAGGCGGGCATTGACTTCAACTCCGCTCCACAGGTGCGGCGCATCGGCAGATGCATTGTCCATTAGCCACTGTTGCGCCTTGAGAAAACCACTTGTGCTGTGATGGTCGGTGATCGCAAAGCCACTCAAACCAGCTCTGACCGCCTGTTCAGCCAGCTGCTCTGGCTGCATCTGCCCATCGGAGAACACCGTATGCATGTGAAAGTTATAGTGCTTTGGACAGCTCTCAGGACCAACGGTGCTAAAGACCTGGCGTATCTTGTGGATATCTTGAGGCGACTTGGGTGACCGTTGCGGTGGGACAAAGTCTACAGCCATAATTTTAATATTTCTTTATAGCTTCGTCTCCACTATAGAGCCTAAGTCTGTAAAGTGTGCAGTGGTTTGCGATACACCATTTCCCTCTAAGCCCCCGTTTGGGTGGGAGACTCCAGTTCCCAGATGATTTTTGGTTGGTCGTTTCTAGTTTGGCCACAACGCTTGCACTCTTGCGTCTTGCCCCACATCTGCTCACTTCTATGAGACAAGCGCCGCTTGAGGGGAGAACTACAATAAAGAAAAATCTGCGTGATTGACGATTTGACTATGGTCATTAATCCCGTTGCTACCGAAGCAGCCTTCCAAAACACCCCCCAGCCCGTGACGTCTCAAGCTCAGGGGACTAGCGTGATGCTGGAACAAATCAGTTGGCAACAGTATGAGCTGCTGCTGGAGGTATTGGGCGATCGCGCCTCCTCCCGGCTCGCTTACGACAACGGTCGCTTAGAAATCATGACCCCACTCCCCGAGCACGAATACTTCAAGCAAACCCTTGGGTTGGCCGTAAACGACATTGCTGAAGCTTTAGAAATAGACTACGACAGCTATGGCTCTACAACTTGGCGCAAAGAACTGGAAAAAGTGGGTGTAGAACCAGATGATTGTTTTTACATTCAGAATGAATCCGCTATTCGAGGGCAGCTTGAGTTTGATCTGGCAACCGATCCACCTCCGGATTTGGCGATCGAAGTCGATTTTTACAGCAAATCTCTCAACCGCTTTCCAATCTATGCTCGATTAGGAGTTCCAGAGATCTGGCGCTATGACGGCGGGGTTTTAACGATTCATATCTTAGATCAGAATCAGTACCGTGAAAGTGATGCCAGTCTGGCATTTCCAATATTACCCATCCAAGAGCTGCCTAGCCTAATTCAGGAATACCGTCCCCAAGGAAAACGGGCAATGCGACGGGCATTTCGGCAGTGGACGCGAGACAAGCTCGATGAGAAGAATTTGAAAGCGTGAGAGATATTGGGCGATCGCTCATCTTTACCATAGAGACGTTTGGAAACGCCCTGATGACCCTTTTTCCAATGGCGATCGCACCTTTCACAACCATTGCCATACCTCAACCGAGCCAGCACAATGCTTCTCCAGCTTGTCAACTAAAGCTAGAGCGGTCGAGCTGATCGGCCTGAATACCCCGCAGCGTTGCTAGGGTTTCTCGTCCAGCCTCAATCAGGGTGTTGTTGCCCTGCTGCTGAAACGATAAATCTCTAAAGCTGAGGCTGCCCTGGAGTCGAATGACGTCGTCCCCAATGTTGAAGTCGCGAATCAAATCGTTGCCCTGTCTACGTTTGAGGACGAAGATATCGTCACCGCGACCGCCGATCAAGACATCATCGCCGCGACCGCCAATCAGCTCATCGCTGCCGCCACCGCCGTTCAGTCGGTCGTTGCCGTTGCCGCCGTTTAACAGGTCATCCCCAGCCTGGCCGTTGAGGCGATCGTCGCCAATATTGCCCCTGAGATTGTCGTTGCCGCCCCCACCATTGAGGCGATCGCGGCCTCCGTTGCCGTTCAAGCTATCATTGCCACTCCCGCCAATTAGGCGATCGTTGCCGCCCCCACCAATCAGGCGATCGTCTCCACCAAACCCTCTCAGTCTGTCGTTTCCGGCTAGGCCACGAATGGTGTCGCCTGCCCCTGTGCCGGATAGGTTGTCGCGGTTGGGGGTACCAACGATGTTGAGCCCCACGGGCGGCGCAACGGGCGGCGCGACAGGCGGCGCAACATCGTTATCGATGATGTTGACCGTGGCCGTATTCTGATTGCCAATGTCAGCGTTGCTGACGGCGGTGAGGCTGAGGTTCAAGGTTTCTGTGCCTTCCTGGAGGGCATCATCAAGCACAGGAATCGAAATAGTTTGGGTTGTTTCGCCGAGACCAAAGGCGACGGTGAGCGGGAAGATATTTGCAAAGTCGAGTCCTGCGGTTGCCGTCCCCCCTACAGCAGACAGCTGCACTTCAGACTCAATGACATCTTGGTCACGGATGAGGGTAACCTCGGCTCCAATGATGCTGCCGTCTTCATTGAGCGTGAAGGTGGGCTGAGAAAACTCAACTGATGCTGGAGCGAACAGGCGCTGGGCAAATATACCCTCACCATCTCCGTCTTGATCCTCACTTTCCCATACCGCGAGGACATTGCCCTGTGGAGACATGGCAATAGCGACATCCTCTTGATCGTCCTCGGTAAAGGTATTGATCTGAAACTCACTGCCCTGGGCTGCACCCTGGTTATCAAACTGTTGCCCAAATACACCCGCCTCGCTGCCATCTTGGTCATTGCTTCGCCAGGTGATAAGGAAGTTGCCGTCAGCGTCAATAGCGACAGACGGATTGTCTTGGTCATCAATCGTGGTTGAGTTGACTGCGATTTCATCGCCAACTGCTTCCCCGACGCTGTTGTATTGTTGGGCAAAAATGCCGTGGCGATCGCCGTCCAAATCATCGAAGCTTTCCCAGGCGATCACGAATTCACCGTTAGCGGTCATGGCAATGTCGGGCGTATCGTGGTCGACACCCTCCGTTGTGCTGACTACAAAGCTATCGCCAATGGGGTTGCCGGCGCTGTCAAAACGACGGGCGTTAACGGTCTCAACATTAGTGCTGCTGTCTTCCCAGGCCACCACAAAGTTCCCGCTGCCATCAATCGCCACAACGGGGTCATCTTGGGGACCATTGGTGATGTTGTTAACCGCAATTTCCCCGCCGACGGGGCTTCCTGCAGGGTCATAAACCTGCGCGAAAATGCCGTTGCTGTCGCCATCTTGTTCCAAGCTCTCCCAGGTGATGACAAACTGCCCATTGGCATTCATTGCAATGTCGGCTGTGTCTTGATTATTGGTGGTTTCGGTATTGACCACAAAAGAGTCGCCGAGGGCATTGCCATCGCTGTCAAATTGGCGCGCTCTGACGTCGTTTTGATTTTCTCTAACGTCAGTCCAGGCGACAGTAAAGTTGCCGTTCGCATCCATACCCACGACTGGAGCAAACGCAACGCCGGCGGCGGCGGCTGCGATTTCAATTTCGCCGCCAACGGCGTTGCCAAATCGGTCGTAGCGCTGCGCAGAAACGCCGATATCTCCGCTAGCAAAGTCATTCGCCCAAACCACAACATAGCTGCCTTGAGCATCAACAGCGATATTAGGCTCGCTTTGGTTACCAACCGTAGTTGTATTGACCTGAAACTCATTTCCGACAGGAACTCCAATCATCAGTCTTGCTCCCAAAGTACGCTAAGTGAAGTGTTAACTTTGCGCTGACATCAGCGCTATTGCATGATTTTTGAACAGCAGTGCAGAATCTAGGTCCTGCTTATTTCTGTTGTTCTATGGGTTATACAGCTGCCAATCACTATTGGATTTAAATGTGCGGTTGCTCTGCTGCTCAAGACAGCAGTTCTAGTTCAAAGCGCGGCGTATTGTAGACGGCAGAACGCACAAATGCTGACCAAACTGTTGCTGTAGATATGGTGGATATGCCTGCTACAAAAGCCCACAAAGACTAAGGTGTGGGGGTTTTGACCTTGAGTAAATGCATGGGATGCATCGAAGATTCTGCCTTGATATCGTCTTTGGCATCGTCATCGCCTTGAGCTGTTGGGCAATCATCGCTCATGTCATCTATCAGTGATTGCCTACTCGATCCAACCAGATGACCTACCAACTCAATCGCTTACACTAAAATTAATCCGCTCAATCGCAAATTCTATGGTTCTCCCACCGATGCCGTCATTCCTGATGTCGTCTGGATCAGCCGAGAGCGGCTCAACAATGGTATTGATGATGCAGGGCACCTGATTGTCGCTCCCGAACTAGTGGTTAAGATCCTTTCTCCCGGTGAGCTGAACGAACAACGCGATAAAGAAGCTAAGCGCAAACTCTATTCCCTTCACGGTGTTCAGGAATACTGGATTGTCAGTTGGCAACGAGAAATTACAAAATGACTCTCTCACATCACCCTTGCTGCCAGGGTTTAGCGCCCCGCTGACTCAAGTTTTTCAGTGATCTCAGGCTGGCAGAACCTCAGGTTGGCAGAACCTCAGCAGGGCTTCAGCGCCCTGCTCGACTTCAACAGCTGAGCATTGGTGGGCAACTGGCTATGAGGGCAATGACCTATGCGTCATTCCACCGTGACGCTTTTCGCCAAGTTGCGAGGTTGGTCGACATCTAGGCCGCGCCGTGCGGCAATGTGATACGACAAGAGCTGCAGTGGAATCACCGTTAGCAGCGGCGATAACAATTCATCTATCTGGGCGACTTGGAGCTGGGCATCAAAAATTTCTTCAGCCGCATCATCGCTAGTCGCTGTCACGCCGAACAGCTGTGCATCCCGCGCTTTGGCTTCCTGGGCGTTGGAGAGCACTTTTTCATAGGTTTGCCCCGGTACGGCGATCGCCACGACAGGCACCTTGGCATCCAGCAGCGCAATGGGGCCATGCTTCATCTCGCCAGCAGGGTAGCCTTCCGCGTGGATATAGCTAATTTCCTTGAGCTTCAACGCGCCCTCTAAAGCAATGGGAAAATTGACGCCACGCCCCAGAAAGATAAAGTCCTGGGTTTCGACGAACTGGTGGGCTAGGGCTTCGGCGCAGGTCTGTTGGTCCTGTAAGCTCGCTTCAATCTGCCCTGGAATCTGCCGCAGCTGAGACAGCATCTGTTCGGTTTGCTCTGGGGACAGAGTGCCGCGACGGTAGGCCAAATCTAGAGCCAGGCAGTAGAAGGTAAACAGCTGGGCAGTAAAGGTTTTGGTTGCCGCAACGCCAATTTCAATCCCGGCTTTGGTATCGATAAGATAGGTTGCCATCTGGGCCAGGGTGCTTTGAATCCGGTTCGTGATGCCCAAGAATCGTGGTTGCAGCGATGCGGGTTGTCCGGTGCGGCGGCGCTGCTCCATGGCAAGGGCCGAGAGGGTATCTGCCGTCTCGCCGGACTGGGTCACGCCGATGGTCAGGGTGTGGGGCATCATGGGGGGCGGTGAGTAGCGAAACTCTGAGGCGTACTGCACCTGGGTAGGAATGCCTGCAAGCTGCTCTAGCAGATATTTCCCTACGAGGCTTGCATGCCAGCTCGTGCCGCAGGCCACAATCTGAATTTGGTCCAAGTTCTGGTAAAAGTCTTCCGGTAGCCCTAGCTGAATCGGATAGCCTGCCTCGCCAGCGGTCCAGCTGGGGTTAAAGTAGGCGCTGATGCAGGCGCGGATCACGTCAGGCTGCTCGTAGATTTCTTTGAGCATGAAATGCCGGAAGCCCTGCTTCTCGATGGCCATAGATGTCCCTGACATCACCTGGGGCTGCTTTCGTAGGCGATCTCCCTCGCCATTATAGATTTGCACCCCCAAGGGGGTGATGGTGCCCAGTTCACCATTTTCCAGGGTGATCATGGCCTGGGTATGGGGCAAAATGGCGGGCACATCAGAGGCGCAGAAGAACTCACCTTGGCCAAAGCCAATCACCAAAGGCGCAGAGTCTTGGCGGACAATAACAATTTCATCAGGATAGTCGAGGCAGATCAAAGCCAGGGCAAACGAGCCGGAAAGCTCTTGGACAGCGCGACGGGTTGCCTCAGTAAAGGGAGATAGATAGCGGTCGGCCTCGCCACCCTGCTGCAGTTTCTCAAGATGCAGCGCCACCAAATTAGGAATCACTTCGGTGTCGGTTTCGGTGACAAACTCGTAGCCCAGTGGCCGCAGGCGATCGCGTAGCTCCCGATAGTTCTCTACAATACCGTTTTGCACCACCGCTACCCGCTTATGGGTGTCAAGGTGGGGGTGGGCGTTGTGCTCCACGGGCTTGCCGTGGGTGGCCCAGCGAGTATGGCCAATGCCAATAGAGGCAGGGCTCTCCCAGCCGTTGAGCTTATCCTTGAGGTTTTGCAGCTTACCTTCTGCGCGAATGCAGTGGATTTCGCCTTCTGCGAGGGTGGCGATGCCCGCAGAGTCGTAACCGCGATACTCTAGCCGCTGTAGGCCGTCAACTAAGATCCCGCTGGCTGGCTGAGTTCCGATGTAGCCCACAATGCCGCACATAGGTCGCCCCCTCTTCGATTTAGGATTACACGTAAGCTTACGCGAGAAACAGCCCCCATTGTAGAGTGGCCTATTCTAGATTCACAGATTGACCTCTTCCGGGTCATTGCACCAGGATGACAGGATAATCGACCAATTGCGCTAGGGCTATAGCGAAGCCACAATGTCGCGAGCGATGGCAATCTGCTCGGGGCTAAACGCAGCTTGCTCCAGGTAAAAATCTAAATCGGCAGTGCCGTAACGGAGGCTCAAGTCTAGGGCTTCCCCATAGCGCTGATGAGCCTCAGACCGGCGACCCTGAGACCATAGCGCAATGGCCGCTGCAATCGGAGGATGGGGATTGTAGGGCTCAAGCTGGGCGGCGCGGTCTGCCGTGGCGATCGCCCAGTCATATAGCTGAAGCCGCTGAGCTGCCAAACTGAGGTTGAAATAAGCGACCTCATTGTCGGGGTTGAGGTGGGCCGCCCACAGGTGACTTGTCACAGCAGCTCCCAAGTTGCCCTGCACCAGCTGGACAATGCCCAAAGCGTTTAGGGTGGGCAGATCAAAAGGGTCGGCATAGAGAGCCTGGGTCAGAGTTTGGCTGGCTGGGTCCTGTTGTCCGGCAAGGTGCTGAGTCCAGCCCAAGATTACTCGCCCGCCTTGATGGTCTGGAGCGAGGCTTACCGACTGCTGCAAAGCCGCGATCGCCTCATCAAAGCGGCCCTGACTGCGGTAATCGAGACCTTGCTGCCGATGTTGGGCCGCCGTCTGCGGGATGGCGGCCATGGGCCACAGAGCTGAGATAGCGACAGCGGCCCAACACGCGAGTCGTCGCACCGTTGTTATTCAGCAGTTAGAAGCTGAATATTGGAAAAGGCAATGTCTTTGTCGGCCTCGTCAGTAGTCTCGATGTGGCGATGGTTGAGAATTACGTAGTCGCTCACCTTCTCATAGTCATCGGTGAAGACGCTCTTCCCGCCCTTTTGCACGCCAGTCTTCGGATCGTGATAGACCGAATCATACTGGTGAGACAGGTAGCCTTCGCCAGTATCATGGCTGCTGAACGTATGGATAGTGACCACAATGCCGTGGATGTGACGATGCACCATGGTGACTTCGTTGTTATTCACCTTATAGCGATCGCCTTCGCTTTTTCCACCTAAGAGGATTTCCTTAGCGCCTGCATCGTCCGTTTCGCCAAAGGAAAAGCTGTTCTTACCATGGGTGTCTTCAAATGCGCGGCGCACTCGGTGAATCGCGATTTCAAAAAGCTGACCTGCGACCTCTTTATGGGCCTGCTCATCCTCAATGCCGAAGACTTCAGCTTTCAAATCTGGATTTACACGTACTGTCCCACTGTGGGTGCGATCGCCAACCGTATAGGTGATGTCAGCGGTGTAGCCTGGGAAACTGCTGGGCCAGGTATAGCGGTTCTCGTATGCGGAACGAAATAGGGCGCGTGCCGAGGTTTTTTCGGCAGTCATGTTTGAGGTAGTCATAGAACGTTAAAGTTTTTTCAATCAGGGGTCTATATCTTGATCTAGGATAAGCGGTTATGCCGGAGTCTGCAGGCTTTGTAAGCTCAGTCAAAGCGGTGCCACAGCAGTTGGCTGGATATATGGGGGCAATTGTGCGCCTTGCCGTCGATGAAACGCCGCGCTTTGAGCTAGACATATTGCCCTGAGGGACCAGGCAAATGCAATAGGGCGAGGGCATGACCACTGGCAAATATCAGCAGCCCCAGCAGACGATACAATAGGGGTCGACAACAGTACAACTTTTCACAACATCATCCTGAGGTTAATCGACATGTTTAGTAAAGCGTTTGCATAGTTTCCATCGCATATCTGCCCTATGTTTGAAACAATGCTGCTTCAACGCAAAGCGATCCGATCTGCTGAGCGCCGTGTGCGACTATGCTTGGTTATCTCCCTCGGGGATGGTGCAAAAGTGCAATATCCTGTTGCTAACGTTGACGAAGCCAGGGTGCTATATGAAGAACATCTGCGGCTAAATCCTGCTGCTCTGGCGCTCTAAGGCTAAAGGCCCTCCACAGATTACGCTCAACTCAATCCGACCGCGATCGCCGTCTTTGGTCTGCTATTGTATCTGTTCCGCTGCTCAGAACAGTTGTTTGTAGTTCAGCGTAGGAGCGACCAGAAGGGCGATTGTCTTCGTCAAAGGCAAAAGAATAGCTCAGCCGCATGCAGGCGTGAGCCAGGTCACGCCTGCTAGACCCAACAAGTTCAATTGGCAGGCTGCCCCTTGACGTGGCAAGAGCTCAAGCTCCTTGACGCGGACTTACAATTTATTACGTGCAATACAGCTGCCAGCAAGCCTGACAGATTGCCAATCCTGTCTGCTGGGAGTGGCGATAAAAACGTTTTTTGTTCAATGTTTTTGCTAATTTATTAGAAATTAGTGAACCACAGCCCCCGACACATACTATGATTTAGTCTTAGAATTCGATCGCTATGGCTATTTTTTGGTGGTCATGGCTATTGTTAGATTAGCTAGAGCGTTTCTTTTATTGCTAAAATCTACTTCTGCATGGTTCAATCTACAACGCTATTCTAACCTCTGCTATCAAACAGAATTATTGAGGATACCTTAAACGTGATGACTGAGGCCGCAACAACCCCCGTGACCGGTAAAGCGCTATTGCAGAAAGTGAAAGAGCTTTCTCATTTGTCACGCCGTGAAAAAGCTAGACTGTGTGGCTATTACACAGTTGGAAAAGATGGTCAGGTGCGGGTCAATCTTTCGGATTTCACCGAAGCTATTTTGACCGCAAGCGGCATTCCCGTGGGGATAGATGCCACAAAAGATGGGCGTGGGCGAGAGCCGACCTATCGAGTCAGCGTTCATAAAAATGGTCAGATTGTCATTGGCGCAACTTATACCGAGCAGATGGGTCTAAAGCCAGGAGACGAGTTCGAGATCAAGCTGGGATACAAACATATTCAGCTGATCAAGCTAGACGAGCAGGGTAACGGTTCAAGCAGCGCAGATTCGGATAGCGAGTAGCGTAGATGAATGGGGATCGCCAGTCTGTTTTTTTTGATTTGGTGCGGTATTTGGCTACCCTTTGCCATTCCCCTTGCGGCTAGATTAAAGTGGAAACCGTTTATGACGAGCACGCCTCGCCAGAAGATTCCGCTTTTACTAGCGCTTTATATCACTGCACCCATAGCGCTTTTAAGTATTGAGGCGATCGCGGGCAAACCAACTAGCTATGGATTAGATCGTCCATCGGCATTGGCGTCAGCTGGCCTAGGCTTTTTAGTTGGCCTGGCTGGTTTGATAGCGTTATTTGGGCTGCAGCTTCTATGGGGCTGGCTTCGGGTCGAGTCTGCTCCTGTGGGCGCACAGTCAGTTATTAAGACGATCCTTTTCAGCGGTAGCCTTGCGGTAGGGGTAGGTCTCGTGGAAGAAGCTATCTTTCGCAGCTTTTTGATCGCCCAGCTGGCTGAAACATTTCCCTTTTATCTAGCGGCAGGTTTAAGTAGCCTGGTGTTTGCCTCGCTCCATCTGGTTTGGGATTGGCAAAATACTCGATTTCAGCTTGTCGGACTGTGGGCTATGGGCATGGTGCTTGCTTGGGCCTATCGTCTAGATGGGTTTTCTCTCGCCCTGCCTTGGGGACTCCACGCCGGATGGATTTTGGGAATCGCAGTGGTGGAACTTCGAGGCAAGCTGCTGCCAACAGGGCAGGTTTCGACTTGGATAACGGGGCAGGCAGACCAACCATTGGCGGGTCTCAGCGCGCTCTCTTTTCTTGCGGGAACGGCAGGTCTACTCTGGCTGATGCTGCCGTGAGTATGGCAATTGTCCCCAGGCATCAGGCCAGGTGTTATGAAAGAGCTTTCAATTTCGGCGTAAGGAAAGCAGAGTTACAGGGTTGATCGGGGTAAATCGCGTCAACGGACCCACTGGTACAGAGTAGGTTAGCTGCACCTGTAGAAACTGATGATTCCAGCCAGCTGCAGCCGCTGGCGATCGCCCCTTCAACCACTGTGTTGCGATCGCCAGATTATCTAGGGTGGCCAGAGCCGCCACCAAAACGCCGCCGCTGTGAAGTCGCGCTTGAGCAATCTCAAGGATTTCGGTGAGATTGCCGCCGCTGCCCCCCACAAAGATTCGATGGGGAGTCGGTAGCTTAGTTAAGCAATCCGGGGCGTAGCCGGGAATGAGAACGATATTGCTGACATCAAAACGTGCCGCATTTTCGCGGATAAGGGAAGCCCCGGCAGCGCTTTTCTCAATAGCGTAAATCTGGGATTGGGGACACAGTCGCGCCATCTCAACGGAGACAGACCCGGTTCCAGCACCGATGTCCCAGAGAACGTGATGGTTTTGCAGCTGCAGCTGACCCAGCGCCACTAGCCGCACAGGCTTTTTGGTCATGAGTCCAGGGCGATCTGGGAAGCTGGCAAACTGGCAATCATCGATGCCAACGATGGGCGGGGCCGGAGGCAGTAGATGATTGCTCCGCTGGAGAATGACAACGTTCAAGGGATGGCAATGGCGCTCTTGGGCCAGGTCGGCGGCCTGGTAGCACTGCACCCGCTCTTGATCATTGCCGAGGGATTCACAAACCCAAAGCCGATAGCGATCGCCTAAGTCAAGGCTGAGCAACATCTGGGCGATCGCGGCAGGGGTGATCACGTTGTCGGTCAATACCGCCAGCTTAGGGTTGCCCTGACGCAGCGCCGCCATGAGGTTATCAGGCGATCGGCCATGAACGCTGATGACCTCGGCATCTTGCCAAGGGCACTTGATCCGGCTGAAGGCCATTTGGACAGCGCTCAGATGGGGGTGGAATATGAGCTGCTCGGGGGGAAGATGCTGGAGCAGTAGCCGTCCAACGCCAAAAAACAGCGGATCCCCAGAAGCCAGCACAACGATGCGGGGTGATGCATCTGTCGCGTTGACTAGGGCAGTGCCATGGGGACTAGAGGCAGGAGACTGAAGCCAGGCCAGCATGGTCTCTAGCGGCCAGCGCTCCCCAGAATGGTGGGGAAAGTAGCTCAACTGGCGATCGCTGCCTACCAGAACTGTTGCGGCATCAATATGCTGCAGGCTAGCCGGAGACAGCCCCGCTGCACCATCCAAGCCGACGCCGACAACGTGAATTGGCGGTACAGCGCTATTGCCCATGGGGTTGTTGAAACTGAGCCTTGGGCTGGAGCTGGGGAGTCGGGGCGGATGGGGTCGCTAGATTGGGCTGAGGCGCTGCAGGGGATTGCATCCAGGCCATGCCCAACAGCGCATTGACAACGGCGGCAGCGACGGCAGATCCGCCCTTACGGCCCTGAATCAGAATCTGGGGAACAGGGCACCTTGCAAGCATCGCCTTGGAAGCTTCAACGGCGACAAACCCCACGGGTGCGCCGACAATCAGCGCCGGAGCGAGGTCAGGGCGCTGATCTAAGCAGCGACAGAGGGCTAGCAAAGCCGTCGGCGCATTGCCGATGACATAAATGCCCTGGGGACAGCGCTGCCAGCACCTCAGCAATCCGGTTTCAGTCCGGGTCAGGCCCGGTTCGGCTCGTTCAGCCTGCTCCACCGCGACCCAAATCGGGTTTTGGAACGTCTGCTGTACCCGTCGCCGAATGCCCTGATGCACCATGTTGACATCCACAACAATCGGCGCTCCTGTGCTGAGGGCGTCGAGACCACAGGCGATCGCCGTTGGGCTGAAGTGAGTAAGCGCCGCAAACTCGAAGTCTGCCGTCGCATGGATGATGCGCCGCACCACGTCATATTCTTGAGGTGTGAAGCTGTGGTCCTCTATCTCTTGGTCGATGAGGGCAAAGCTTTCGATGGTGATGGGGTGGTCAAGTTGGGTCACGGTAGCTATGGCACGTGGGGAAACTGCCGTTGACGCACATCTTCTGAAAATGCCTGTACAGCCTGAGTGATGACGCCCCGCAGATCGGCGTAGGACTTGGCGAAAGGGGGCTGCCAGGCCGATAGGCCCAGGACATCGGAGGTTACCAGCACCTGGCCATCGCAGTGGGGGCCAGCGCCAATGCCGATGGTCGGAATCTCCAGACTTTGGGTAATGCGGTGGGCTAGCTCTGCCGGAATATGCTCCAGAATGAGCGCAAATGCCCCGGCATCCTGCAGAGCGATGGCCTGAGACATGAGGGTGTCTTTTTCTTCAGGAGACTTGCCTTGCTTGCGAAATCCGCCCAGCTGATGAATAGACTGGGGGGTGAGCCCCAAATGTCCCATCACGGGGATGCCAACTTGGACCAGACGGGCCACGGTCTCAATTAAGCGGGGGTAGCCCCCCTCGAGCTTGACGGCTTGGGCTCCAGCTTCTTTGAGAGCCTGGCCAGAGGCCAAAACGGCTTGCTCTAGGCTGGCCTGATAGCTCAAGAAAGGAAGATCAAAAACCATCAGAGCCTGTTTTACCCCACGGCGGACGGCTTTGGCATGATGCATCATCTCCGTCAGGGTGAGGGGCAATGTGGTTTCGTAGCCTAGGGTCACCATGCCCAGGCTATCCCCCACCAGAATGACATCGACGCCAGCGGCATCGAGTAGCTGAGCCGTAGGATAGTCAGCAGCCGTCAAAACAACAATGGGCGTACCGTCACGCTTGTACTGAATAAGCTGCTGGGTGGTATTCACAAGCCCCGCACTCCCTCTAGTGATATGTTCAACTGAGCCTCGCTCTAAACCCGATTTCACCTGTGGCCTGTAGCCTGATGGACGACCTAGCGCTACAGCACTTCGGCGCGCATCCGGGCTAAAGCTACCGTCAGCAGCTTCCGGAATCCTGGGACATAGGCGCGTCGGGTAAACACATCATACTGGTTGCGCTCAATCTCATCCAAAATCTGCCGATACAGCATCAGCGCCGTCCATACAGGCCAGCGGGCATCAGGGCTCAAGCGACAAATGCCAGACTCCGCTTGGGCATAAAACTTACGCGCCCGCTGAATCTGGAATCGCATCAGCTGCTGCCATCGTTCATCGATCACGCCGTTGATCAAGTCGGCTTCGGTATAGTCAAACAGCGCCAAATCTTCCAGCGGCAGGTAAATGCGGCCTCGACGCGCATCTTCACCAACATCTCGCAAAATATTGGTGAGCTGATTGGCAATCCCAAGGGCGATCGCCTCTTTTTCAGGGTTGCTCTCTTCTGAGTCTCGGTGCCAAGGGGTCGACATTTGGCTCACATCTGCCCCCATGACGTGATTTGACATCAGGCCCACAGTTCCCGCTACGCGGTAGCAGTACAGATTCAGCTCTTCAAATGTCTCATAGCGGCTGCGGTGCAGGTCCATACGCTGCCCAGCAATCATGTCTCGAAACGGCTGAATGTCGAGGGGAAAACGCTGAAGAGTATCGACTAAAGCCACATCAGGGTTTTCAAGAGGCTGCCCCGAGAAGATCGATTCTAGATGGGCCTCCCACTGGTCTAACGTTTCAGGGGTAGTCGTTGCCGCATCGGGGCCATCGACGAGTTCATCGGTTCGACGACACCAAACGTAAATGGCCCAAATCGCTCGCCGTTTAGCCTCCGGCATGAGCAGCGTTCCGAGGTAAAACGTTTTTGAGTATTTAGCCGTCACTTGTCGGCAAAACTCGTAAGCATCCTCCAGTGGGGCCAGTGTAGTCATGGAGATAGGCTTAGTCAGTTGCAGCATTGCATTGCGAGGAGATTCAAACATTACAGCAAGTAGCCAATTGCTCCAACAGGTTTACAGCTGGCTTGCGCTCATATAGCGATACCCAAGGCATTTTGCTTGGGCATCACCAATCATTCATGCAGGGACAGCCCCGTGGCAAGTTCACGTCAAGCGACCGTTGCTCCTGATTGAGATAGGCTACCAGTAACCGCATCAGCGCGGCTAATAGCCTGCGCTGTCAGCTTACCAGAAAGTACAGCCCCCTCCATACTCGCTAGGTAACGCTGCATGGTGTAATCCCCCGTCAAATAGAAATTGGAGATTGGCGTGACCTGACTGGGACGGTTTTGCTGGCGGCCCGGAGTCGCTCTGTAAACAGAGCGAGGCGTTTTGACAACTTTGGACTTTAGCAGCGCTGCAGGGCTATCCGTGTCAAAATGAGCCGGGAATATGGTTTTCAGCTCGTCCATGGTGGCCGCTACGATATCCTCGTCAGAGCGTGTGATCCAGTCTTGGGCCGGGGCCAGCACCAGCTCCAGCATGGAGCGATCAGGATTCTCATATTCGCGACAGGTGTTGCTCATATCGGCATAGACACTGAGCAGCGGCGATCGCGAGAACAGAAGATGGTCGATATCGGTCAGCTTGCGGTCAAACCAAAGGTGAATATTGATTACGGGTACACCTTCTAACCCATTGAGCTGCTGAAAGTACTCTAGGTTACGCCAGGGCTCGGGAAGCAGAGACTTGAGAGGGTCGACGGACATGGCGGACACATAGGCATCGGCGGCGATGGTGTAGTCGTCTGCGCCATCTTTCCCTCGCATCAAAAAGCCGCGCACGGACCCATCATCGTTGAGCAAAAACTGCTTTAGCGATGCGGACGTATGAATCTCGCCACCGCGATGGCGAATGTAGTCTGCCAGAGGCTCACAGAGTCGCTCGGTAGGAGCACCGTCTAAGAACGCCATTTTGGACCCGTTTTTCTCTTGCAGAAAACGGTTCATGGCAGTGAGAATGACCGTGGCAGAAATATCGTCTGGACCGATGAAGTTGAGAGATTTGGTCATGGCAAGAAACACTTCATCATTGACCCGTTCGGGAATGTTGTGCTTCTGTAGCCACTCAGTCCAGGAATACTGGTCCATTTCTTCAACATAGTCCTGCCCCCGCATCATGACGGGCAGCAGACCAACGCCGAAGCGCACCTTCTCTCCCCAAGTCAACATGTCGTTGTTGCCCAAAATTGCGGCAACGCCGTTCCAAGGCGCGGGCAGGTCGGGGAAGTCGAAGCGTGAGTAAGTGCCTGGATTGTCGGGCTGATTAAAGATCATGGTGTGATCTTTCCACTGCAGCCGATCCTCAATCCCAAGCTCTGCAAAAAGCTGCAGCATATTGGGATAGGCACCGAAGAAAATATGTAGCCCGGTCTCGTACCAGTCTCCGTCGTCGTCTTTCCAGGCAGCCACCTTGCCACCCAAAACATCTTGGCGCTCTAGCAAAATGGGTGTATGCCCCGCATCGGTGAGATACTTGGCACAAGACAAGCCCGCTAATCCACCGCCAGCGATTGCAACTCGCATGTAGTGCTACTGTCCTTTAAAAAACCATCTATTGCTTTAACAGCCTAGATCATAAATTCCCCTGTTGCAATCTGTTACATTCAGCAGCTCGCCACCTATTGGCTCTTGCCGAATAAATGGATACGGTGGATGAATCACTGCTTCTCGACATATGCCCATGGCAACGATCAGTCTATGCATGATTGTGAAAGACGAGGCGGAGCGGCTGGCCGCTTGCCTCACTAGCGCCCAGCCCATCGTAGATGAATTGGTCATTGTAGACACCGGCTCTACAGACAACACGGCGGATATTGCTCGACAGTTCGGGGCCGCAGTACGCCATAGATCCTGGGATAACGACTTCGCCGCAGCACGGAACCAAGCGCTGAGCTACGCGACAATGGACTGGGTGTTGGTGTTGGATGCCGATGAGTATCTGACGCCCCAGGCCATCACCAAAATCCCGGAGGCGATCGCCAATGAGCAGCGGCTAGTGGTCAATTTGATTCGCCATGAGATCGGCGCGGCCCAGTCGCCCTATTCAGTAGTGTCTCGTCTGTTCCGGCGTCACCCTGACATCCGCTTTAGCCGCCCCTACCATGCCATGATTGACGACAGCGTCGCTGAACTCATGGCCCAAAATACCCAGTGGCAAGTTGCCCAGCTTCCCGACATCACCATTGCCCACGATGGCTACCAAGCAGACGCCATTTCCCGACTCAATAAGCTAGAGCGGGCGCAACAGGCGCTAGAGCGCTTCTACGCCACCCATCCAGCGGACTCCTATGTCTGCAGCAAGCTAGGCGGGCTCTACATCCAGGTGGGGCAGATCGATCGAGGCATTGCCCTGCTTCAGCAGGGAGCAACCCTGGACCCACCCCCAGCGGTGGCTTACGAAATTTATTATCACCTCGGCATTGGCTACCGCCAGCAGCAGCGCTTCGTCGAAGCTCTATCGGCCTATGAGCGCGCGATCGCCCAGCCCACAGACCCACTGGTCAAAATTGGATCTTGGCTCAATTTAGGGTCGCTAAAGCAGGCGCAGGGGGACTTAGAAGGGGCAATCGCCCAGTATCAAGCCCTGCTCCAGGCCGACCCCAGCTTTACCAAGGGGTATTACAATCTGGGCCTGACCCTAAAGCAAATGGGCCGACTTTCACAGGCGATCGCCTGCTACCAGCGGGCCGTTGCCCTAGACCCTGACTTTGCCGATGCCCACCAAAACTTAGGAGTGACCTTACTCAAGCTTGGCTACATTGACGAGAGTCTCGAGGCATTTCGTCGCGCGATCGCCATTCACCAGCGTCATAACCCTGACGAGGCCGTTAGGCTGCAAGAGGTGTTGGCGTCAATGGGATGGTCGACTTGAGCCATCAGTCCACAGCGTCAGCGCAATGGGAGGGTGAGGCAAGATATCACTCAGCCTCAAAGGGCCCAAATACTAGACCCCCGACGCCGTATACGGCGTCGGGGGTCTAGCAAGCATTCACTGATTTACGTTTAAGGCCTTTATATAGGCTGGCCTCATTTAATATATTTTTTATGATGCCAGGGATCGCCACAGGTCGCAGATTTCCTAATGCTTTCTTTATGTTTCAGGATCTTAGACAATTGTGTTGGTTCGTTTCGCTTTGTTAAGTGCTCGAGCGATCGCGGCTGAGCAGCCAGGCCATCAGCGCGACGACACCGACCTGCAGCCCTAGATTGGGGAGCGATCGCGATAAATTTTGACCCGCCAGACATCGGGTAAGAAATACAAAAGCGCCAATGAGCCCAGAGGCTCCAATAGAGCCGTAGATAAACCGCCTCAGCCCTCGATAGGGCGCTTTGGATTCTTCTACGAGGCGCTGATAAAGCTCTGGATCAATCTGACGCGCAGGTTTAGGGCGATTGGAGTTGCTCACAGCGTAGGGACGAAGATAAAGGTTGTCTAGACCTTCACCATAGCTTACGTTTGTGGCGCGGATGGATCGTTTTCCAGTTTGTGCGGGCCATGGCCAGCTGCTCCTCAGACACTTTGGCACCGGTCAAATCGGCTCCGCACAAGTTGACCCCTCGCAGGTTGGCATTCGCCAGCGACGCAAAGCTTAAGTTCGCGCCCCTCAAGTCGGCTTGCCCCAGATCTGCATTGGTGAAGAAAGCGCCGACTAAGTTAGTGTCTCGTAGATTTGCCCGCTGTAGGTTAGCCCGTCCGAAATTAGCCCCGCCTAAATCAGACTTCTGGAAATTAGACCCCATTAGCTTGGCTTGATGAAAGTCGACATCATGAAAATTGGCGTTTGATAAATCCACTCGCTGCAGGTTGAGCAAGCTCAGGTTGCGGGCCGTAAAATTTCGCTGGCCGTGGGAATATGCATCTATAATCTGCCGTGCTGTCGTCTTTGGCACGCGGCGCTTGGCTGGGACAACATTGCTGATTCGCCCTGAGAGCGGCATCGATGCGGACTGTCCGTTAGTCCGACCGAACTGGCTAGTATCGTCAGTTCGACGAGCATTGCGGGCTCTGATTTGTGCGGCGAGCCGTGCTGTTGACGATGACGGACTACCCGTTGAATGGTCTAGACTAACCGGGGGTAGAGGCAGCTTTGGCCGATTGTCGGGACGACTCGCCGTTGTCATGCCTTCAGCTAGACTGTCCATGTAGGGCACTAAGTCAAGAGCCCGCAAAACATCCATGGCTGACTGGTAACGATGCCGTACTGACACTTCCAGCATCTGCTTGATGACATTGGCAAAGTGCTCACTGACCTGAACACAATCGCGCCACAGGACCTCACCGGTGGTTGGGTTATAGCCCATATCCCGAGGCGACTTCCCGCTCAGCAGATAAATACAGGTAACACCGAGAGCATAGATATCACTGGCGTAGGTCGGTCGCATCGCCATCTGCTCAGGTGGGGCGTAGCCAGGCGTGCCAACCGCATAGGAGGTCAGCGCCGTATTCTCTGACGATGTTGCGGCAAGGGTTGGGTTGACTTTATCTTTGACAGCCCCAAAATCGATTAGGACAAGCTTTTTGTCCTGCTCTCGCCGAATCAGGTTCGCAGGCTTGATATCTCGATGAATCACCTGCTGGCTGTGAATATGCTGCACCATGGGCAGAATTTCACTGAGGAATTGCTTTACACCACTCTCGCTAAACGGGCCAGTTTGCTTGACCTCCTGCTGCAGGGTATATCCACTGATATATTCTTGAACCAAATAGAATTCTTGTCTGGTGTCGAAATAGTCAAGCAGTCGCGGCACCTGAGGATGATCGCCAATTTTGCCCAGGGTTTTAGCTTCCCGCTGAAACAGTTCCCGCGCCATATGCAGAACTTCTGGAGCGTTTGAGGTGGGCCGCAGCTGCTTGATCACGCAGTTGGGATGGCCAGGTAGCGATTCGTCAATGGCCAAGAACGTGGCGCCAAATCCACCATGTCCTAGCTGTCGAACAATTCGGTACCGGTTGTTCAGCTTCATGACAGCGCCGCAAGCCTGGCAGCGCTGACAAGTATCCGGATTCGACGGATGGGGGCACGTTGGATTTAAGCAGTAGCCCATTCCAAGTTTCTCAAAACCACATAATGCGACAGACAAAATGACAGATGACTCCCTTGCTTAATCTACCCAGATTGGGCAAAGCCATCCAAAATAATTCAAGACCTCAACAGCACTACAGTTCTGGCCCATAACTTCTACCTTAAATGATTTCCCTTGAGATCTTGCGCAAAACTCACGTGAGTCCTTGTTGCTAGTTTGAAGACTGTTTAAAGTTCTCCATAAGCCTTGCCCAGAGGTGCTGACATCTTCCGGATGAGCGCCAATACGTTAGAAAGCAGGTAGCGGCGCAGCCCATAAATCGACCTCAGGCCTCGGGACTCTAACGTCAGACTACAAATGTTTGTTGAAATCATAGCGTGAGCCCATGAGCGATAGAATGAGGGGCGATAACCAGGAAAATCACGGGGACAGTTAGGCAGCATGCGAATTTCACTGGAGTGGCTGCAGGAATTTGTAGATGTATCGATGACGCCAACTGAGCTCAGCGATCTTTTGACCATGGCTGGCTTTGAGGTTGAAGACATTGAAGATCGTCGCAGTTGGGCAGATGGTGTTGTCATCGGCTACATCTCGGATTGCCAGCCCCATCCCAATGCCGACAAGCTGCAGGTGTGCAGTGTGGATATTGGTGAATCTGAAGCCTCTACCATTGTTTGCGGCGCTGCGAACGCCAAATCCGGAATATTTGTGCCCGTTGCCACAGTGGGAACCTACCTACCAAAAATTGACATCAAGATTACGCCCCGCAAGCTGCGGGGGGTCAAGTCCTATGGCATGATCTGCTCCCAATCCGAGCTGGGACTAGAAAAAGATTCAGATGGGATTTACGTTTTTTCAGAAGCCAGTCAACTCCCTGGCTTTACTCCTGGTGAGGATGCCCGCCCCTATTTGGGGCTTGACGATGCGATTTTGGACGTCACATCAACAGCGAATCGTGCAGATGCCCTGAGCATGATTGGCATTGCCCGAGAAGTGGCCGCCTTGACGGGGGTGCCGCTGACGCTGCCAGATATCCCAGAGACGGCGGTACCTCCCAGCCCAGCGCTGGCGATCGCAGTACAGGAGTCTCAGGCTTGCCCGGCTTACATTGGCACCTATATTGACAGCATTACCCTATCCCCGTCACCATCCTGGCTGCAGCGCCGCCTCCGAGCTGCAGGCGTGCGGCCTATCAATAGCGTTGTCGATGTCACAAACTACGTCTTGCTGGAATGGGGACAGCCCCTCCATGGGTTTGACTACAACCGCCTCATGGCGATCAGCTCTGGGGATAGCTTGACAGTTGGCGTGCGGTTTGCGCGCAACGGCGAGACCCTGACAACGCTGGATGGTCAAGAGCGGAAACTCCAGCCTCAGGCATTGCTGATCACAGCGGATGACAGACCAGTAGCGCTAGCTGGGGTTATGGGTGGTGAGGCGACGGAAGTCCATGACGGTACCACAGCAGTACTCTTAGAGGCGGCTCTTTTTGATTCAGTGGCCATCCGTCGGTCGGCCCGCAGCCAGAGCTTGCGAACTGAGGCGTCGGCCCGCTATGAGCGCGGCGTCAACCAGGCGGAAGTCGGACGAGCTTGTCGCCGGGCGCTGCACCTGATGATGACTTTGACAGGGGGCAAGCTCAAGCATCAGGCGATCGCACTTCAGGGCGAGATGGTTTCCGCTGAGCAGGCAACAGCAACAGCCTTTGCTGCCGCTGGGCAAAGTGAGGCGACCCGCACGATTGACCTGCGTCAAAATCGGGTGAACCGGTTGCTAGGGCCAGTTATTCATGACGATGGACGTTTAGGAGAGCTGTCTGCCGAGGAGATTGAGCAGATTCTGGTGGCGTTGGGCTGTCAGCTAGAGACGGTATCTGGCGCTGCTGCCGCTGCGAACATCTTGTGGCGGGTAAGCATTCCCCCCTATCGCTACCGAGATCTAGAGCGTGAAGTCGATCTGATTGAAGAAGTAGCTCGGCTCTATGGCTACAACCGCTTTGCCACGACTCTACCCGCCAAAAGCGAGCCGGGACACCTGTCACCGCGCTATGCCGCAGTGCAGCGGGTGACAGCAGCGCTGCGGGCAGAAGGGTTGACGGAGCTAGTCCACTATTCCTTGGTCAAGCCTGAAAGCGATCGCCAAATTGAGCTGGCAAACCCGCTCTATGCCGAATACTCTGCCCTGCGAATGGAGCTGTTCTCCGGACTGATCGACGCGTTTCAATACAACTTGGAGCAAGGCAGCGGCGCATTAAACGGCTTCGAGCTAGGGCGCGTGTTCTGGCACCAGGATGGGGCACAGGCTGAAAAGGATTTGGTTAGCGGCATTCTGGGGGGGGACTCAACCCAAGGGCGGTGGGTCAACGGGGGACGCAGCCAGCCGATGGGATGGTTCGAGGCAAAAGGTGTCCTGGAGAGCATTTTTAGGCAGCTCACAGTGCCGGTGCAATACCGCGCCTATGCCGATCATCCCTGGCTACATCCGGGGCGCACGGCATCGCTGTGGATTGGCGATAGTCAGCTTGGGCTGTTTGGGCAGATCCATCCCGAGCTGCGACAGCAGCGGGATCTACCAGAGGCAGTCTATCTATTTGAACTCGACATAAACGTCCTGCTGCTGGACATTACCCAAGAGGGCGCAGACGTCCCGCTATTTTCGACTTACTCCACATATCCAGCCGCAGACCGGGACATCGCCTTCTTTGCCCCGCTGACCTTACCTCTCGCAACCATAGAGCAGGCAATTCTGTCGGCAGGCAAGCCGCTGCTCTCCTCAGTTGAGGTATTTGATGACTACCGAGGTGAGGGGGTCCCCGACGGACAGCGCAGCTTAGCTTTGCGCCTGATGTACCGGACTGAGGAACGCACCCTGACGGATGAGGACGTAGATCCGGTACATCAAGCCGTGCGGGACAGCCTGACAAAAACCTTGGGGGTTACGCTCCGGAGCTGACGGTTTCATAGGCCGCTGCATCGGCTAGCTTGCCGTGAACATGGCCGTTGCCGTTGCGGGGCTGCAGCAATCCGTAGCCTCCATGGTTTCGCTCATAGATGACGTTAATTTCTTCTGTGTCGGCATTGCGGAACATGTAGAAATCATGGCCTACCAGCTGCAGCTGCTCTAAGGCATCCTCAACAGACATGGGGGGCATAGCAAAATATTTTGTGCGGACCACATCTTGGGGAAGCTCTGGAGCGCGATCGCCCAGTAAGGTCGGAGATACTGGGTCTTGCGGCAGTGCTGTTGCCGTCTTGACATGGGTATGAGCTTTGGCCTGACGCTTCTCCTTGAACTTACGCAGCTGCCGCGCGATCTTGCTGGCGACAAGGTCTATACTCGCGTATAGGTTTTCGCTGTGCTCCTCTGCACGGACCACACTGCTGCCGTCATAAATTGTCACCTCAGCGGTGTGCTTAGAGGTGATTTTCGGATTGCGGGCCACTGACAAATGAACATTGACTTCCATTTTCGAGGTTTGGAAATGGTTGACGGCCTTAACAATTTTTTGCTGCACGTAGTCGTGAATTGCAGGCGTGATGTCGATGTTCTTGCCTTGGATAACAAGCTTCATACAAGCTGCCTCCTATTGATTTAGCTATGCCCATAGCGTAGCGCGGGATTTGTTATGGGCGACAAAGGCTTCAAAGTGCGTTGCATCTCTTGAGAATTCTTGACGTCCTTAGCTTATGCCCCTTAGCTTATGCCAATGAGTACATCCTCAATGAATGCAGCAGTACAAGAGGCGATCGCCCTGGCCTATGGACTCAATCAATGCTGATACGCGTTGGACTGCCTCCCGCAGGCGGCGATGGCGGCACCGATGGCACAGCAACGCGATGATCGTCATACAGGCGATCGCGCCAGGCGAAGAAGGGGGCATAGGCCGGATTGTCGGCGATGCCCGGTACGCCACGGCCCTGAAGCGATGCCGGAATATTGACATAGGTGCCGGATGGGAACTTGATGTACATCGTCATCGCCGCAGCGGCAAAATCAGCTAGGGTCGGCTGGTCGCCAACTAAGTAAGGGCGGCTGTTGACCAACAAGGTCAGCGCTTCCAGGCTCTGCTCAATGGCGATTCGTGCCTGCTTGATGACATCCGGGCCTAGACCAACCCCTGCGCCCAATACATTGAGGGCCTCGCTCGGCACAGCGCCCACTAGCCCTTTGAGGAAATCGGGGGTTTCGGACGGTAATGCTGCTGCCCGTAGATCCGGGTTTTGCCCGAAGGCCCCCAGCATCACCTTGCGGGCGTTGAGCCCAATGGAGTCATCAGCCCAGGCCTCTAGCGCGAGACAATAGCCGCGCTGAATTGGATCTGCAGGGATGATGGAGCGGTCAGGATAGGTCTTTTCTAGGTAATGGGCGATCGCGGTGGAGTCGGCAATCACCTCAGCCCCATCCGAGAGCACAGGCACCTGGCGCTGACCGGATAGGCGATACACATCGAGTTGCCCAATGCCCGGAGTAACCTCAGTAGTCTTGTAGGTAAGTCCTTTGTAGTCCAGGAGAAATCGCACTTTTTCGCAGTAGTGCGACATCTCAAATTGATACAGTTCCATGACATCTCCTAAACGAACCGTGAGTTAGCTGCGTTGCGCCTCTTCGAGTCTGGCACAATCCAATCAGTGCTGCTGCGCCGAGGTGGCGGGCCGACCTAGACGCGAGCAGCATGACCATAATGCACCGACCTAGCTGAAGGGCAGTTCAAGCCTGCTTCGGGGCGGATGTTTCGCTATGATTGCTGATGTTGTCGTTATGCCATTGTTACCTACAGTACTACCGTGAATGCAATTATCCAGGCAGCTAGAGATGCGCTATTATCTCTGGTCCAGCAAACTGTTGCCACTCTCCCCGCACTAATAGCAGCGATCGCGATCTTGGTTGTCACGGCATTTGCTGTCAATCCAATTCGTCAGGTCATTGGAACAACAGCAGAGCGGCTGTTCAACAGTGCGTCGCTGCGCGCTCTGGCAACCCAAATATCGACCGTAGCAACTTGGACCGTGGGCATTCTAGTCGCCAGCATGATTTTGTTTCCTGGCCTTGCCCTAGGCGATCTGCTCGGCCTGCTCGGTTTGGGATCAGTTGCGATTGGCTTTGCATTCCAGGATATTTTCAAAAATTTCTTAGCTGGGATTCTGCTGCTGCTCAATCAACCATTTCAAATCAATGACCAGGTTAACGTTTCGGACTATGAGGGAACAGTGGAGGAAATTACGATTCGCTCCACCCACATCCGCACATATCAGGGAGAGCAGATCATCATCCCCAACTCTCTTGTGTTTACAAACCCCATCAATGTCCTAACCCATCGAAATTTTCGCCGCACCGATTTGGCCATTGGCTTAGACTACAACACTCCTTTGCCGAGGGCACGGCAAGTGCTGCAGATGGCTCTTGCCGACATTGACGGTATCTTGCCCCAACCCACAAGTGAAGTTGATGTCGTAGGGTTTGGCGACAGCGCCATTGATTTTGTGGTGCGGTACTGGACCCGACCTGAAAAGGTTCACGTAAGGCAGACTCAAACCAAGGTAATCTTAGCCCTTAAGCAAGCTTGTGACGACGCGGGCTTTAGCATTCCTTACCCCATCCGCACCGTCTATCACTTTGACCAAGAGAAATTCGACGATCACGACAGGGTCGCCAGTTCATCGACTGAGGTGACAGGATAGCGCAATACGAGAGTTGCGATCGCTGGCATCAGGGCAACCTGATGGGGGTTGACATCAATCGAACACAAAATTTTGGTAAAGTCATCTCGGGTTAGCGCCGCTGCCCTTGATATGCCAAGAGAATCTTGAGAGTATGGTTGGGCTGATCGCAATGGCGAGTCGGTCGTGACTTTGACACCGCGTTTCTTTAGAGCGCAACGTCTGACTGAAGTGAGAGGAGTGCAGCATTGGTTAACATACGTTTTCGATTTGACTCGGCTCAACGTAGTACTAGGTTACGTCAGGCTATCTTGCTATCGGCATTTAGCCCCTGGGTGATTGCCGCTGGCCTATTGGGTCCTTTTGTACTTGGTGCATTTGGGTCTTCCCCAGCGCAGGCACAGCCCAACGCCATCCAACCCCGAACCCGTCGCGCTGTGCTTGTGATTGCTCCGCCAACTGAAGCACAGCTGTCTGAAGCACAAATTTCTGATCGCTTCGCAGCAGCTGGCCTAGACTATCAGCTCATTGGCTGGTCAGACCTGAGCGACATGGCGCATTTAGATGCCGCCACCGTCGGCTCGAACACTATTGGCTCGAGCACTGTCGGATCGAACAACACCGACGCCGACGCCGTCCCTCCAACTCTCTTTCTTCCCTCTGCTGAATCCATCTCACCCCAGCAGCTTGCCCTGCTGCGCCAGTTTTTGGATCAGGGCGGACGGGTCGTGGCGAGCGGGCCTGTTGGGTTAGCCTCCTCTGACAGGGTGCAACAGGAGTTGCGATCGCTCTTGGGAGCTTACTGGGCCTTTCCGCTGCTGCAGCCTGCGCAAATTGATGCCATGGCTGAACGTATCCCCAGTACAGATATTGCCACCATGGGCGGCGTTGTGGTCCCCGGTCAGCCAACAAGCCAAGTCCTGGCAACTTGGCGTGAAGATGTGGACGCGGCCAGCCTGCATAATTCCCCCGCTGCTGTTAAGACTGGCTCTGTCCTCTTCTTAGGATGGCGCTGGGGAGAAGTATCCAACCCCCAGATGGACAGCGCTTGGCTACAGGCTGCTGTTCTGCAATATGACGACAGCTTTGCGGTTGGAGGAGCCCACCATCGTCACAATCACCTCCTCGCCAATGCCGCTGCAGCGCAACCGACGTCAGATGTGCTGCCGATCTGGCCCCGAGAAGCCAACTTGATGACACAGGAGCTTGAGGGATTAATTGGTCGGTTTGAAAGCGCACTCCTGCTGGCCGAGTCAACAGCGCCGACCGTTAATGTTCAAAACAGTAGCCCTGTTTTGGTTGCAGCGGCAGAACAAGTTCCCCTGGCAAGAAGCAACGAGGCTTGGCGTCGCTTCGCTGAAGGCGCAGGCCTAACGACGAACAGCCCGTCTGCGGGAACCGCCACTGCCCGAGGCTACTCCATCGTTGAGCAAGCTCAGCACACCCTAGACCAGTTTCCCCTTCTAGTTGCCCAGAAAAACTACGCCACAGCGCGGCGCAATTGGTTTGAAGCCCGGCGACTGCTCTGGGACAACTTTCCCAACGATCGCCCTGTGGTTCAGCCTGAGATCCGAGCCATTTGGCTCGACCGAGGCACCATCGTCAATGCGGGCTCCCACCGGGCGTTAGCAGAGCTATTTGATCAGCTGACCCACGCTGGTATCAACACCGTTTTCTTTGAGACTATCAACGCCGGCTATCCCGTCTATCCGAGCCAAATTGCGCCTGAGCAAAATCCTCTGATCCTCAATGATTGGGATCCCCTAGCATCTGCTGTTGAGCTAGCCCACGATCGCGGCATTGAGCTGCATGCTTGGGTGTGGGCCTTCGCCGCAGGGAATCAGCGTCATAACACCTTGGTCGGCCAGCCGTGGCAGTACCTCGGCCCCGTTCTAGATCACCATCCCACCTGGGCCAACCTTGACCATCGGGGCAGCCCGATTCCCCAAGGTCAAACCAAGCCGTTTCTCGACCCGGCCAACCCAGAAGTACGGCGCTACTTGCTGCGGCTATTTGACGAAATTCTCACCCAGTACGATGTGGATGGCCTCCAGCTCGACTACATTCGCTATCCCTTCCAAGATCCAAGCGCTGGGCGCTCCTATGGCTATGGCACTGCATCTCGGCAACGCTTCAAGGCATTGACCGGCGTTGATCCTACCGACATTTCCCCTAGCGATCGCGCGCTGTGGGAACAATGGACCGACTTCCGCGTTGAGCAGATCGATTCTTTTGTGTCTGCAACATCGCGTCTTGTCCGGCGGCGACGCCCTGAGGCTATTCTCTCAGCCGCTGTTTTCCCTATGCCAGAGCATGACCGTCGCCACAAAATTCAGCAAGTCTGGGAGCAGTGGGCTCGCGAAGGGGAGGTTGATATCATTGCGACAATGAGCTACGCCATCGATACGCCCCAGCTTGAGGCCCTCGTCAATCCTTGGCTCAATGGCAGTCTCTCCCCGGCCATCGTGCTGCCTGCTATTCGACTGCTCAACCTACCCAATACCCTCGCGCTCGATCAAATTCAGGCCCTACGAGATCTTCCGGCAGGTGGCTATGCGCTGTTCGCCGCAGAGAATCTCCACGAAAATACCGCACTGCAGCAGGTCTTTCAACGAACCCAAGGTAGCGTTGATGCGGCAGCTGTTCCCTACCGAGAACCGTTCAAGGCCGCTGCAGAGAGATACGACGTGCTGCAGCGCGAATGGGGTGTGGCTCTCAGCAATGGTCGGCTATATGTCTCTGCGGAACAGCAGCGCCAGCTGATGGAGCAGGCGATCGCCCTCGGCAGCTACATGGAGCAGCTAGCAGAAGAGCCATCCCCTAAACACATCAGACAGGCCAAGCGGGAACTGCAGCAGTTTCGCGAAGAGTTTGGTCAGTGGATGACGCTGCAGGCCATCAATAGGCGGTATCGGGTTCAGACTTGGGAAAATCGGCTAGCGGCCATTGATAACCTGGTGGCCTATGGCGAAGAGCGCCTCAGTAATAGATAGGGCGGCGAGAGAGGGAAGGGGGCTAGACTTCCCTCTCCCTGTTTTTGAGAGAGCGCCAAAACTGCGTTAGATATGGCCTATGCTCCGCAAGCGGATTCCACACCGCATTTTTCGTCCTGGTTTAGGCTCTGAACGCCACAGCAACCATAGCCTCAAGACTGCTGATGACGGGCCTGGGTCGCAGTGTAAGGATCGCCGTCAAAAGGCTGTACACCAACAGCGGGGTAGATGTCATCACTGGGGCTAAACAACCGCAGCACTCCTTCCCAAACAAACTCAAACGTGCGCTGTAGAGCAGTGGCAATATTCATCGCAAACTCCTGTCGTAATCGTAGTGAGGTGGGATCAAACATTAGGCAAATGTAGCGTCTTCGCCTTAACTTAATCTTGACCCACTTCACCGTATTTTTACTTTAATTTTTGTAGATCACCGTTACCGTACTTCACTGATTTTTTTTGAAGCCATATGCCACCTGCCCTTTATGTTGCGATCACCAACCACGGCTTTGGTCATGTGACCCGCATGGCTTCCGTCGTTGCAGATATTCAACTGCGGCGTCCCGATATTCCCATCATCGTCACGACTGCGGCTCCCCGCTGGCTGCTGGAGTGCTATCTGAAACAAGGCTTCGTCCACCGCCCCTTGGCGTTTGATATTGGCGTTGTTCAGCAAGACAGCGTCACCATGGACAAATCAGCGACCCTCACAGCGCTAGAACATATTCGCGCAGATCAAGCGGCGGTAGTTAGCCGTGAAGCAGACTTTCTCAAGCAAAACCAGGTTGGCCTGGTTCTGGCGGATATTCCGCCTGTGGTCGCTCCCATTGCTGCCGCTGCCGGGGTTCCCTGCTGGATGGCTAGCAATTTTGGCTGGGATTTTATCTACCGCGACTGGGGCGGGGCGTTTATTGACATGGCCGACTGGATTGCTGACTGCTTTGGGCAGTGCGATCGCCTCTTTCGTCTCCCTTTTCATGAGCCGATGTCCGCCTTTCCCCAGATAGAAGATGTAGGGTTAACGGGCGGCAGACCCCGCTGGTCAATAGAGGCACTCCGTCAGCAATTCCAGCTAGAAGCAGCAGGGCGGACAATCCTGCTGACCTTTGGTGGCCTGGGGTTGGCTCAAGTCCCCTATGGAGGGCTATCCCGGTTTTCAGACTGGCAATTCATTACCTTTGACCAGCGGGCTCCTGATTTGCCAAATCTGCTCAAAGTTACAGACCGGCGGTATCGCCCCGTAGATATAATGCCGCTGTGCGACAGCATCGTGAGTAAGCCGGGCTATGGCACCTTTGCAGAAGCCTGCCTGCAGGATAAGCCTATTGTTTCCATCACTCGCGACGGCTTCGCCGAAGCATCAGTCTTGATTGACGGCATTCGGCAAGTGGCACCGCACCACATCATCGAGCCGCAGGAGCTAATGACGGGGACCTGGGGCTTTCTCGAGGCACCTCTGACCCCGCCGACCCGCCAAACCCCATTACCCAAGACAGGCAACCAGGTCATTGCCCAAGCGGCCATTGAGGCCCTGTCTTGAGCTATCTTTGGTCGCCTTCATACCGAATCCATACTGAATCCATACTGAATCCATACTGGCACCAGCCCTAGTTTCCTATGAGCACTCATCAAACCATTCTTCGTATTGCTACGTCTGGAAAAACCCTATGCTGCATCACAGCACAGCTTCAGTCCGCTGTAAAAGACTCTGGGATTGAGACTGGAATATGCCATCTGTTTCTGCGTCATACCTCAGCAAGCCTGCTCATTCAGGAAAATGCCGACCCAGATGTGCTGGTGGATATGGAAGCCTTTTTTGCTCGGCTCGTGCCCGAAGGCGATCGCTACATTCACAGCGCGGAAGGCCCTGACGACATGCCGGCCCACATCCGCACAGCCCTCACCCACACATCAGAACATATTCCCATTCACCACAATCGTCTGCTGCTAGGAACCTGGCAGGGCGTCTATCTCTGGGAACATCGACGGCGCTCTCATCACCGCGAGCTTGTGGTTCACATTGTCGATTAAGACATTGTCGATTAAGG
>JGI12210J13797_10005193_pt1 | contig 32346 bp, 34 predicted proteins | sample ElkSlonscriptome_3_FD_13797 | JGI IMG/M metagenome (IMG submission 13797) | reverse complement strand
GATGGCAGCTGGCTGTTAATTCGTTTCAGCGGCACAGAGCCCGTCCTGCGTCTGTACTCTGAAGCGATGTCCACAGCGGACGTGCAGCGGAACTTGAGCTGGGCCAAGGACTGGGCCACAGCGCTAAGCTAGCATCCAGCATCCCCGACCACGGGGATTTCTGCGATCGCAGCGCCAGATTGAAATAGGATTGTACCGGCAGGAATGGAAACTGATTCTATTTCTCCCGGTTCGCCTAGCACCACATTAACCGTAGCCCTGAGGGCATCGTCAGCAGCCCCAAAGGTTTGGGAGAGATGTTGGCCATAGAATTCTTCTCCTGTGGCGGCCCCTCGCGATAGGGTGACCATTTCGCCATCTATTTGCACGATTGCCACAGCATCAAGACCGCTGAAGAAGATGAAGCCATCCTCACGGGGATCGGCGTCTGCCCGCCATAGGGACATCCCGCAGCCGCCACCGCCGACTGCGAATAGCTCATCGGTGGAGAAACTGCCCATGGTGGGGGGTGTACTGGAGGAAGCCTCAGGGATAGGAGGCGAGAGACAGGCCGTGGCAGCGCTGCTGAGAAACAGAGTCACTGCCACAGCGGCGCATTGCCTATGATGGCTAGTCATCCTCAGAGTCGCTGGGGTCACCCTCGTCGTCTTCTGGGTCGCCAACCATGTTAGGACTAATTAAAGTGATGTCTTCAAATTCGTTGTCCACGGGAGGAATCGTAACAACTGCATCCCGCTTAAGCATGTAGTAAATGGCGTAGACCTGGGGACCGAAGATGATTTTGTCCGCATCCTCTAAGTCGTGAGCCTGGAGCTTACGCCCGTTGATCAAAAGACCGTTGGCGCTCGTCTTGCCTTTGAGATTGCCATCAACAATGCGGTAATAGTGGCCTCCATCTTCATGGGGAAGCTGCACCAGCGTCGCGTGGCGGCGGGATACAAACTGGGACACTAGCCGAATATCGCATTTCGGGTCTCGGCCAATGGAGTAAACCGGACTGTCGAGGATAAACTCTCGGCGGCCCTTGTTATCTTCAATGATGAGGAGGTGATTTTGGTGCGCTTCCGAGGGCATCGCTAATTTACGGTATCAACATGTGCAGGTGGCGTCTGGAGATGTGCTGTGTATGCTGCCGCTACATTCACCCTTAAGAACAGCATCAACGCGTGACTAGCTTATAGACAGGCGCTTCATTGTAACCGAGGCATTCCGTTCAAGTCCAGCCTAACTCAATTCTAAGGATTTTCTACCCTTTCCGGAAACAAGCCGCGTTTGTAGCGGCAGCTTTCAGGCTGGTGGCTGGCCGCGCTATGGCTGGACCTCAGACTTGAGACGATTTGCCCTGTGGTTCAATAGCAGCGAATTGGCCACGACGCTGACAGAGCTCAGCGCCATCAGAGCACCGGCAGTGGCGGGACTCAACAGTAGGCCAGTAGCTGGAAACAGCAATCCGGCAGCGGCAGGAATTCCCAGCGTGTTGTAAGCGAAGGCCCAGAAAAGATTCTGGCGAATTTTGTTGAACACCCGCTGGCTGAGGCGAATTGACGTCACCACATCCTCTAATCGGTTTGTCGTGAGAATGACGTCGGCGGTTTCAACAGCGATATCCGTGCCCCCCCGCAGAGCAATACCGACATCCGCTTGGGCTAGGGCTGGCGCATCGTTGATGCCATCCCCCACCATAGCCACGGTGTGACCCTGAGACTGGAGCTGGGCGATCGCAGTGGATTTTTGATCAGGCTTGACCTGGGACTGAACCTGCTCAGGGGACAGCCCCAGAATATCCGCCACAGCCATGGCGGCCTCTGGGCGATCGCCGGTTAGCATCATGACGGTCAATCCCATAGCATTGAGGCTTTGGAGGGTGCTAGCGGCGCTGTCTCGCAGCTGATCCTGGACGGTAAACAGCGCCACTGGCTCAGAGGCGATCGCCAAGACAACCACAGTTTCGTTTGGTCTTGCGGGGGCTGTCAGTGGCGCGGCCATTTCGGGCAGGGCCATGTCGAGTTCCTGCAGCCAATCGGGGGAGCCAAGGTGAATTTGATGGCCATCCACCGTTGCTGAGACGCCTCCACCCGGCGTGGTCTGAAATGCCTGCCCCCCCAGCTTAGGGAGGCTCCGCTCGGCGGCAGCATCTCGGATAGCAATGGCGATGGGGTGATGAGTTCCCTGCTCTGCCGCCGCTGCAAGCTGAATCACATCGGTCTCATGGAGAGAAGTGCCGTCTGGCCAGTGATGCTGCAGCAGGCGACAGCCCGTCAGGGTCGGATGGCCCAGAGTCAGGGTGCCGGTTTTGTCAAACACGATGGTATCGAGATGGGACACTGTCTCCAAAACATCTCCCCCTCGGATCAAGATGCCCTGTTCTGCGCCAATACCAGATCCCACCAAAATGGCGGTGGGCGTCGCTAGCCCCAAGGCACAGGGACAGGCTACCACCAAAACTGCGATCGCCAGCCTGAGGCTTAAAATCAGTGGAGATGCAGCCACAGCATGGTCCTGGTGGGGCATGTGGTGGAGATGAAACGACCCAGCCTTCAGGATGCTGGGAAACAGATCGGTGCCAATGCCATACCAAAACAAAAACGTCAGCCCCGCCGCCGTCAAGACACCGTAGGTGAAGTACCCCGCGACCGTATCTGCGACCCGCTGAATCGGAGCCTTACGGGTCTGGGCGGTCTCCACTAGCTGGATGATTTGGGCTAGGGTAGTGCGATCGCCAGCGCAGGTCACCTTCAGGGCAACCCCACCCGTTTGATTGAGACTACCGGCAACGATGGGGTCACCCGCCGCTTTCACCACGGGCTGAGACTCCCCGGTTAGCATTGACTCATCAACAGTAGTTTTTCCAGCGAGAATTATGCCATCCGCCGGAATTTTCTCGCCGGGTAAGGCCGCAAGAATTTGCCCGGTCTGCAGCGCCTCAGCCGGAATCATCTGGCTGTGGGAGAGGTCAAACGTCTCGGCTTGCTCTATCGTGGCGCTATCTGTCAAAAGCCGTCGGGCCTGGGTTGGCTGCAAAGAAAACAGAGCCTTGAGCGAAGCGGCGGCTCGGGTTCGGGCACGGTGCTCTAAGGTTCTGCCGAGCAGGATGAAGCCCACCAGCATGACGGGCTCATCAAAAAAGCATTCCCAGTGCAAAGGAGGGTACAGCAGGGCTACCGTACTGGCCCCATAGGCCGCAATCATCCCCAGACCGACGAGGGCATTCATATTTGGAGCCCGGCGAAGCAGCCCCCGCCAGCCATCTACGATGATGTCGCGCCCAGGGCCGACCAGCGCAGCGGTTGCCAAGCCAAAGTGAAACCAAATATTGCTTAAGATAGGTAGCCGAAACCAGCCAAACTCGCCAGCATGGCCCACAGCGGACAGTATGAGCAACAGGGCAGCGATCGCCAGCTGCCGAGTCTGCGCCTGGCGCGCTTGGGAATCTTCTTCTAGCCCCGTGAATGCGCCGGGCGCAGATCGCTGGGCGGAAAATCCGGCTTGGGATAGGGCCTGCGCCAAATCATCGACTAGCGCATCTTGATTGCTGCTGCGGTCGTGCTCTACCCAGGCCTTACTCGTCACTAGGTTCACGGTCGCCGCGCTGACATCAGGGTGTCGAACCAAGCAGCGCTCTGCAACCTGCACACAGCCAGCACATCGCATGCCGGTGATCGATAGAGTTAACCGGTCGGGGCGACTATCCCCAGTGCTGGCAGCAGCGGCCTCGGGAGGCGATGTCGCGATAGATGCAGCGGTATCAAATGTAGCGGTAGATTGGGCCGGGTCTAGAGGCGATGTAGTTGGCATTCGTTATGGTGAGTCTCGGCGCAAGCGACGATAGATGACCCCAGCAGCTAAGCCAGTAGCCAAGGTTACTGCTACTCCGCCAAGGGGGAGATCAACAGGGTTTAGCCAGGCGATAAGCAAAAAAACGCCAGTGCCTGTGAGCCCATAGCCAACCTGGTTCAATCGCTGTAGGTACTTGGGTGTTGCTGACATCACAGGTGCTCTGGGGTCATCTGGGGCAATACACTGGGCAATACACTATTGATCTTAGCGAAGTATAGATTGTGATCTTAGCGAAGTATAGATTGCAATGATCTGGGCGAAAATAGATCTCAGTAAAAACAGACCTCAGCAAAAACAGACCTCAGCAAAAACAGACCTCAATCAAGATACTCCCAAATCATTATGGACATTATTCCCGCTATTGATCTACTCGGCAGCCGCTGTGTTCGGCTCTACCAAGGTGACTACCAGCGCTCAGAAGTGTTTAGCGAGGATCCACTCGCCGTAGCCCAGCAGTGGGCTGAGCAAGGGGCTAGCCGCATTCACCTCGTCGATCTAGATGGGGCCAAGACAGGACAACCGACAAATTACGACATCATAGAAGCGATCGCAAAACAGGTCGATGTTCCGGTTCAAGTCGGCGGCGGCATTCGCTCCCGAGACACGGCCGCGAATCTCCTATCGCGGGGCATTGACCGAATTATTTTGGGGACCGCTGCTGTGGAAAACCCGACCCTCGTAAAAACCCTCTGCCAAGAATTCCCCGGCCAGATTGCCGTGGGTATTGACGCTCGAGACGGCAAAGTAGCGACGCGGGGCTGGGTTGAGACCTCTAGCGTGGACGCCGTTGAACTGGGGCAGCGCATGGCCGACTGCGGCGTTGCGACCTTGATCTACACCGATATCCATCGGGATGGAACGCTTCAGGGTCCCAATAAAGAAGCCTTAAGAGCGATCGCACAGGCCGTAGCGGTACCGGTGATCGCATCTGGCGGAATTAGCTCCGTTCGAGATCTGCTGGGGCTGCTGGCCCTTGAACCTGCTGGCGTCAATGGCGTCATTGTCGGCCGAGCGCTGTACAGTGGCGATCTGCAGCTCCCAGAGGCGCTACAGGCAGTGGGCCCAGGGCGGCTACAGGATATTCCCCCTGATTTTGGCTCATCTGCCTTCGCGTAGGGACTGAGCTAAGCCACTGAAGGGGATACCTGCGGGAGCTGTGGCTTGTGCATCTGGTCTCGAATCTGACTCATGGCCTCCACAAGCCGGTTCATCTCTTCTCGAGTATGAAGTGCATTAGCCGTGATACGCAGCCGAGGCTTGGCGATAAACCAAATGGGAGAGACCCAAATGCCGTAATCGTACATCAAGGTACGCGCAAAAAGCTTGGGATCAACGTCTTCCGGCAGGATAACCGGGATGACGTTGGTTTCACCAATGGTTTCAAAGCCGCGCTCAGCCAGCTGCGATCGCAGATAGCGGGTATTGTCCTGCAGACGACGCACCATTTCGGGCCGTTTGCGCACCTGGCGAATGCTCTCGAGAGCCGCCGCCGTAACTGGCGCTGGCAGAGAGATAGTGCCGATGGAGGTCGGAGACACATGCAGTAGCGGCTTAAGCTCAGCCACAGGAGAGCTGATAGCCGCACCCGCCGAAGCCGCGAACTTGGAGAAGGTGGTCATAATCAAGGGAACCACCCCCTTATCCACGGCGTCTTGAGGGGTGATGCCATAGTACTCGTAGATGCCGCGCCCGGTAGCGCCAATTGCACCGCTGGCATGGGCCTCGTCCATCACAAGCACGCTGCCGGGATAGGCCGACATCACCTCAATCATGTCAGGCAGCGGGGCCAAATCGCCGTCCATGGAAAACACCGCATCGGAGATGACCATGATGCGGTCCCCCGGCTGAACATAGCGCTTTAGCTTGCGGGCCAGGTCATCAGCGCTGCAGTGACGGTAAGCCCGTACCCGCACCCGAGGGCTGTGGCCAAACATTTTCCCAGAACGGGTACCGGCATTGGTAATCGCGGAGATGATGCAGCCGTGGTTCAAGACATCGCTCAAAATCAGCGTTTCGCGCGTGTGCTTGAACCCCGGCACGGGAATGGCCAAATGACAAAAAGCATCCATCAGTGCCTGCAGCGCCATCCAGGCATTGAGAAACAGCTGAGTATGGGGCAGATGCTTGAATTCTGAGATTTCCTGCTCAAGCTGGCGATGCAGGTCAATACGACCACTCAATACCGCACAGGAACTATTTGAGGTGCCGTACTGTCTAATAGCATCAATGGCAGCCTCCTGGACGGCCTGATTTTGTACCAGACCGAGCACGTCATTGGTGCAGAACGTCAGGACGTTGAGGCGATCGCCCGTTGAGGCATCTTCAATATCCACTCTGTTTCCCTGGCGGCCTAGACACACATATTCGTCTGGCTCTAATCCGCTCTCATACCAGCGTTGAACGTATTCTTGAACAACTTCCACTGTAAAACTCCCCTCACCTTGTCTGTTTAAATCACGCGTGTCTGCAAATCGCCTCCTGTAGTTAGTTGCTCCGATCAAGAAACAGATCTACTCCATACCCTAATTCAAAGCACACAACTCTAGACGTTGCATTTCTTCATCTTTACACGTTCGTCCATTAAGCACCTAGTCTCTAGTCAAACGCACCGACCTACAGAGGCGATGCCGTTTGAGTCCCTGCTGTTCAGACCCAGCAGGTCAAGTCTTCAGTCTGAGTCTGTGCTGCTCCAGTCAAGTCGCGTTGCCAAACCTCCCGATACTTTGCCAAACCTTAATTCATTCGCCGCAATTCATCTCAAGAGGATGTGACAGTTCTCGCCTGATGCCAGGTGTGAGCAAGGTAGATTGCGCCATTAAGACGCGGTCGTACTAGGCTGAGATGACTGTGCGGCATGAGCTGCGGAGCTATCATGCCCATCTGACGAAATGCGCTCCAATGGACGGTTGTGTTGCCGGTCCGGAGATAGCCCCGAAAATTTCTCGTACTGTCGCACCATGACGCGCTGGAGGGCGATAATTGCCGGATTGATCTCCACGCATCGTTCAGGGCGGCGGTTATACTGACGCTGTTCGCTTTCCATCATTTCAATGTCTTGCGCCAAGAAAGGCCGCAGCATAAATCGGCGAATCGCCCGGCTGAGAACGGGATAGGTCGCCTTTATCAGCCACTTTGGCAGCCTCAGCCGAAAGAAAAATAGCGCAAACGAGCGACTCTCGTCTAGGTCTACCGGTAGGCGCATCAGGTAAACCGACGATACCCCTTCTAGAGAACTGGCGTAGTGAGGATAGCGGTAGTTGATGGATATGGGCAGCGTTGTCACGTCATCCGCTCGTTCGGCAAGGCCTAAAAACTTCGCCAGTATGCCTTTGTAAGACACGCGGTACTTGGCACGAACTGCGCTGTCGGTGGTTTTGAGGTCAAGCAGCACCGGGTCAAACCAGCCCTGCAAGTCATCATGCAAAAACCCATGGAACACATCCATCGCATTTTCGTTGCAGACTGAAAAGTGGGCCTGGAACCGGGCGGTAATTGGCACCATGAACCAGCCATCTTGGTCGAACTCAGGCACCTCCGGCAGCGATCGCTCAGCCGCCAACTCCGGCTGTCCAGGGAACACCCACATCAGGCCATAGCGTTCTTGAACGGGGTAGCTACGGATGCTGACACAAGGCCGCTTTTGCTCAGGTGGCAGATACGGAATATTGACGCAGTCCCCCGTTTTGCCGCTGAACTCCCAGCCGTGATAGGCGCAGGCTAGGTTCTCTCCAACGACCGTACCGCGATGCAGCTCGACCCCACGATGGGGACAGCGATCTTCAACCGCATGGAGCTGGCCATCCTCGTCGCGGTATACGGCGAGGGGACGTTGCCAGACAATAATCTGCATGGTCTGCCCAGGGCGAAGTTGATGTGACCAGCCCAGAGGGTACCAGTAGTTGGGATTGATGCCAATCTCACGCACGGCAGCTTGAACCGTTTCGCTCCTGAGCGTTGTGGCTAAATCTGTTGTTGACACATCCATGGATTGACGTTCCATCCTCATGTTTGGTTCGAAATCGGCCATGGCTGACATGACCTGATGATGTATTGGAATAAGGCTTAGCATTGCCTACATAGGGCTAGCCAACAGCAGTAGGCTATTGCATCTTGAGTATTATTACGCAGGGTCAGGGTATCTGACGAGCAGTGAGGGCACGGTTTAGACACTGTCCTCAATCCCAGCGGATATCGCCACTCAGCATGTTATAAACAGTAACGCATGGATTGACATATGGACGGCACCTAGGCTAATCAATTAGCTCACTAATTTTAGCGGTGCCTCGCCTCGGCCTGCCAATTGTTCTTGCCAAACCTGGGCTTTAGAGTCCAAGTTTGATTCCTTCGAATGTTTTCATGTTATGTCGTCGCTGAAATTATTTCCTCGCCTCGCCTTGCCCGCACGCTTTCCCCAGCTCTGTGTCTTGGTGGGAGCAGGTTGTTTGACCACCATGACAGGCGGTGTCGTTTCCCCTGTGCTGCCGGAGATTGTGCAGCAGCTGCAGCTCGATCCCCGCTGGGCAGGCACCCTGGTCAGCATTCATGCCCTTGCCATTGCCGTCTTTACGCCCATTTTTGGCCTGCTTGCAGATCGGGTTGGCAAGCTTCCAGTCCTTATAGGAGCGCTGCTGTGCTATAGCATTTTCGGCACTGCTGGCGGGTTTATGACCCAGCTTGCTCCGCTGATGCTCAGTCGCGTCTTGCTCGGCATTGCTAGCGCTGGAATCGCTGCGGCGAGTATCGGGCTGTTGAGCACGATGTATGACGGGAATACTCGTACCCGCATCTTGGGATATGCCACGAGTGCCATGACCACGGCCAGCATTTTAATTCCCCTCGTTGGGGGCTGGGTTGGCTCATTTCATTGGTCATTTGCGTTTTATCTCTACGGCTTTGGCGTGCCGGTTGCTCTACTGTCTGCGCTGATTTTGAGGGAAGGAAACTATAGGGCCAGCAGTATGATTGCTAGCCCCAAAGAGCTTTTGACCGTTATTCGTAGACCAGCTGTGCTGCGGCTGTACTTGGGGGTTACGCTAGCGGCGGCCGTTGTCTACACCGTGGTGATCTACACGCCGCTATATCTTAAAGGAGCTATTGGGGCTGGGCCAGCGCTCAATGGATTCGTGCTGGCGATCCGCGCCGTGGGCGCTGCTGTCGTGTCTGCCATCGTAGCCAGTCGGTTGGCCAAATCCATCGGTACCGGACCAACGGTGGGGCTGGGCTTCATGGTAATGGGCACAATGCTCTGTACCATTCCGTTACTCAACCAACTCTGGGCTATTGTGCCCGCCGCTGTCTTATTCGGCATGGGGTTCGGAATTACGATTCCCAATATCTACGATGGCCTAGCAACATTGTCGCCGCCCGAGCTTCGATCTAGCGTGCTGGCCATCGGTACGGGCACTAATTCCCTAGGCCAGTTTCTATCCCCCCTAGTCCTTGGACCCATCTGGAAAACAGTCGGCCTACCGCCAGTCTTCTATATTGCTGGCATCCTAGCGATGGCGGTGGGAGTGCTCAGCTGGGCGACCGACAAGACCCTCCAAGCTCCAACAAGTCGATGAGCAACCCTCCTCCTCCTCCTCAAGGTTTCGCAGTGGCCCCAAATTTCTTCTCCCAAGCATCATGGCTCGTTCGAGCATCCTGAACAATTGGCGATGCCGCGACAAGACGGCAAACCAGCCAGTTAATAAAAGACAGGGGAAACCGCATAGGACGAACAATATCTAAGAACAGGATTGCTCGGTACCCCTCTGTGTTGTTCCAGACTTCGTGATAGTAGGTGTCGTCAAAAATCAGGCTTTCCCCTTCCTCCCAGTAGGCCGTCTGGTCATCCACCTGGATATAGCATTGATCTGCCGGCTCGGGGACTTTAAGCCCGAGATGATAGCGAATCAGCCCTTTGTGTTTGCCCCGGTGGCGCGGAATATGTTTCCCAGGAGCAAGGATCGAGAAAAAGGCAACTTTGAGCCCTGGAATTTGCTCCAATAGAGCTGTGGTTTTAGGACAGCGCCGGCAGTTTCCCTCGGCCCGAAAGCCAAAGGCCCAAAAAAAGTACGTCTTCCAGCGATTATCGTTGGCAATTCGGTACTGCCGCTTCGAAATATCTTGGAAGTTGGGTAGCTCATCGACGCGCTCTAAAATCTGGTCTAGCTCTTGGCGAATTGTGGTCCAGTTCTCCTCCAGCAAGGTTGCCCAGGGAAACTGATCTGTAGTGAAGAAGACAGACTCCCCCACCTCAGAGTAGGTTGGCACCATCTTCTCTATGTGTGGCACCATTTTTTCTAGGCGCTTGACCACAAATCCAGAAATTGATTTCATTTGCCGCGTTCCACATCAACGTTGAGAGCTCGCTGTGTATTCTAGACTGCGGCCTGAGACAGTAGCAACGTCCACTGCAGGCTCAAGTTAAAGTCAAGATAAGTGCTCGTCATCAAACGGTAAAGAAGCATTAAATTTGCTCCATTTAGCTTGGGGATCTACGCAGAAACTCCATAGGCTATTGACATAGGCTGTTGAGTATAACTGCTTAGGCACCGTCTAGCGAGCTGCCGTTTGGACTGTGAGTAAATTTTTCTGGGCCTAGCCTGGGAATCTATCCTAGCCTAAAGCCCATGTTCGTTGGCCCAGCGCCACAGACCTCTTCGCCCAGTACACGTTAATGTAACCGTCGCTCGATGACTCAAGATATTCTCCTGACGTCGTTCCAAACTTGGAAACCCGATCAGATGTCCAACTCATCTGATGACCTGCTGCAAGTTGTAGCGGCGAGCTACCCTCACCTCGCACAGCTCAGGTTTCTCCGTCGACTCCCAGTCCATTTTGACCAGGCATCCCAGCGTGTTATTGCGGCTATCGAAGCTCACGACCCTGACATTGTATTGTGCTGCGGGATGGGTGAACTCCGTCATGCTTTGGGTCTAGAGTCAACTGCGGTCAAGGATGAGCATGTGCTGCAGTCGCCGCTACCACTCGCGGCCCTGAGGCAAGGGCTAGCAGCGACTGAAATTAGCCATGACGCGGGTCGCTTTGTCTGTAATCGCCTGTACTACGACGTGTTAAACCATCTCCGCAACACATCAAGACCGCTGGCCCTCTTCATTCACGTACCTAAGCTGACCCCCCACAATTGCAAGGCGATCGCCACGGACTTTATGCAGGTTTTGGACCGCCTCAGGTCAGGTCAACTGTCCTACTTGCTTCAAAATCAACCCTCAGCATTGCCAGCCATTCCGGTTCACAGTGGGACCGCTGATATTCGCAGGGAAGCGTCAACAGCGGGATAAAACCCACAGGTTCCCAAACTTTCCTAAGAACAAAGAGTGCTGAGCTGCATATTCTACAGCTCAGCACTCTTTCGCTATTGCCTATGACAAATGTCGATGTTCGACGTTTAGCTCTATCCCATGCCAATGATGTCAAACACACCAGCATCGAGCACCTGAATCAACAGGTAAGCGAAAATAACGCCGCCTATGCCGCCAACCAGGAAACCACCAGCAAACTCACTCCAGCCTTCAGCCGTACTTAGGGCCTCTGGCGGATTGGGTGTCGTGAGTGTCGCAACGGGCTTTTTGACACCGCTGCTGGAATAGAGAGATAGGCAGACCGTCAAGATCAGCACAAGCAAGATAGCAGCAGCGGCTCCGGCGAATCCAGACACGTCAGAATCGCGCAAGGGACCCAGCAGAGCAAACGGTCCGTAGAGTAGATAGCCATGGGCCATGCCAACTTCCAGCCCTCGCCGCTGAGGGGACAGACCAGTACGATACGCCGGCAGATTATTGATAAATGCCCTGGTGAACCCCGATGAGTTGACCGGAGTCGCTAGGTTTCCCACTTGGGGATCGCCACCTGCGTCGATGACGCTCATCTCTTGAGCGCTTTGAACAAAATCAGGGACTTGAGTCATTATTTTCCTCCAGAGAGTTAATGCTTAAACTGGTGATGTGTAGAAGACCTTCGATGCCAGTGGCACCGTCCTGCGTTTAAATGCCAGCGGCATCTTCTCGCTCGATATAGATGAAGAGCAGAGCCATTGTTACTGCCGGAAATACTAAACCAACGATAGGCACGAGGATAGAAGGTAAATAAGATGCTGCCATAAGTTTATGTCCTACAAAATGCGGTAAGGGTACAAGACGCCGCCAGTCTATATTAGAGGGTCCTGTAGACACGACTGTACTGTGAATCCTGCAGCGACAGCTGATCTGCTAAGAATTTTTAACATTGTTGAACCAACGCTAAGTAAGGTGTGCAGTTATCGCAGCGATCGCCAAATCGAGGCGACAGAGTATCTGCAACAGCAGATTCAGGTGACCTACCCAGGATATTGAAACGGGTTGACAATATCATCCCCGGAAGACAGTCCATCCAGGCCAGTCGGCTTGGGTATTGACGGCGACGGGAGACCAGCAGCAGGAGTCGGGATGCGGATTTCTGGCCTGGCAGGCTCGGCTCGTGACGGCAGCACCATCACAGCAAATGAGCATTCGATCAGGGGCCATTGTTGATCTGGGCTAGCGCTTGAGCGCAGGGACAAGCGGGCCAGTAAGAGTTGGGTCTGGTTGGCCAGCGAGACAGGAACAGACCAGTCAAAAGAAGAAGGCAGCTGGACTACCGGATAGGGATAAGTATGCTGGGCAATTATCTCGCCAGTTTTTGGCGTAATGAGCATCAGCGTGAGGATGCCGGGCAAACCTGCAAAGTCACTAGGGCCAAGAATATGCCCCTTCAGAGCAAGAGGATGATCCACCTGAACTGAATATGCCGAAGCATGGAGCTGAATCGTCGCAGCAGCCGACGGCAAAGCCGTAGCTGGCGATCGCGGTGGCACTGCCCGGCCTGTTGGGACATCAGCGGCAGGCTTATCTGCTGTCAGCTGCTCTGACAGGGTGCTGATCACCTGGTCAGCCATAGCCTCTGCAGTCTGAAACANATTCGCTACTGATGCTATTGCTTCTTCTGCTGAGGCTGCAGGACTAGCAGACGCTGGAGGCTTAGGTGGGGCATCAGTCTCTGTAGGATCATCAGTATCTGTAGGGGCACCAGAATGCCCCGTTGCCCCTACAGCCGCGCCGGGGATAGATTCTGCAGCGCCATAAGCCGAATTTAACCGGGACAAGTCTGGCACCAGTTCTGGCTCTGGGGCTCCATCTTGAGGGTCAACCTGTAGCCGCAGGGTGACAGAATCGCTGCCGACGTGGCAGACCACGTCCCAGAGACCAGGCTCGAGGCGACTAAACGGAAAAATCCCCACCAGACCTTTGCTGTTTGTTTGGGTTTCGTGGCTGCGATGGCGAACAGCCGCCGTATCCAAATCGCGATAGCTCAGATGAACTCGCACAGGATGGTGCGTCAGCGGCGATTGCCCCACAAGGCGGTAGCGGCCTTCTAAGATGTCTGACTCTGGTGATTCTAGCGGTAGCCAATCGCGATCGCCCTCCTGCTGAATCAAAAACCTCCAGTTTTTCATACCGTCCCTCATTGTCTAAATCTAGGGCTAATCTAGTGACGCGAACTGCAGCGGGCGACATGCCCTGAACCCCAAGCGCTATGTTATGTCTAGACTAGCGTGGAACTCACCCTATCAGGCCAACCCAATCAATCTAGGAGGCATCTCGTGGCGACCATTTTACGCAGCTGGAGCTACCGCTATCAATGGCTCTACGATGCCGTGTCTTGGGTCAGTACTTTGCCCGTTGGCGGCGTCGCTCGGTTTCATCGTCTGCCTGTTGACGGGATAGTGCTAGGCCGTCATGCTGCCGTGCTAGACCTGTGCTGCGGCAGCGGGCAGGCCACCGCGTACCTAGCGGCGCGATACACCAATGTGACAGGATTGGACGCATCTCCTAAATCGATCGAGCGCGCCCGGCGCAATGTTCCATCGGCCAGCTATGTTGAAGCCTGGGCAGAAGCGATGCCCTTTGACGATCAACACTTTGACCTAGTTCATACCAGCGTGGCTCTCCACGAGATGACCCCTGAGCAACTTAGCAAAATTTTGGGGGAGGTGAACCGCGTTCTAAAGCCGGGGGGGATATTCGCCTGCATCGATCTGCATCAGCCTAGTAACCCAGTGCTGGTGCCAGGGTTATACACCTTTATGCTTTTATTTGAAACCGAGACCGCTTGGCAGCTGATTAAAACAGACTTAGCGGCAACGGTGGCGCAGCATGGGTTTGAGATTCAGCGCCAGACGTACCACGGTGGCGGGAGCCTGCAGGTAATTCAGGCGGTCAAGTTGCCCCAATAGCAGCGTTCTAAAGCACCGTAGATATGGCTATCCCTCAGAGGACATGATTGGGTCATGTCCTCGAACCCAGTTGCTGCCCGGCGCTACACCGTCAGAATGTCTTGCTCTTTAGCCTTAAACGCCTCGTCAACTTTCTTGGTGTACTTATCCGTCAGCTTTTGAACATCGTCTTGCAGATCGCGAGACTCATCCTCAGAGATATCGCTGCTTTTTTCCTGCTTACGAATTGAGTCGATGGCATCCCGACGAATATTTCGTACTGACACCTTACCGTCTTCTGCCAAAGCCGAGACCCGCTTCGCTAACTCTTTGCGCCGCTCCCCGGTCAAGGGAGGAATATTGAGCCGCACCACAGAGCCGTCGTTGTTGGGCGTCAAGCCTAGATCGGACATAGAAATTGCCCGTTCAATCAGTCCCACGCTTCCAGGATCGTAGGGCTGGACGGTAATCGTACTGGCATCAGGAGTACTGATGTTGGCCAAGGATTTGAGTGGGGTCGGGCTACCGTAGTAGTCCACGTCAATGCGGTCAAGCAGGGATGCGCTGGCCCGCCCAGTACGAATTGTGTTAAACGCAGATTGAGTCGCCTCTAGCGCTTTTTGCATCAACACTTCAACTTCAGCTAATTTCACAAGACCCTCCGACAGTGGTTCCGATAGGCTCCCCCATCACGGTCCGGCGAATGTTGCCAGACTCGGTCAAGTTAAATATGACGATGGGGATACTATTATCTTTACACAGCGCGATCGCGGTGCTGTCCATAACCTTGAGATCATGGGCTAAGACATGGCTATAGGTGAGGCTATTGAACCGCTTCGCTTGAGGATTTTCGTTAGGATCACAGTCATAGACGCCATCGACCTTGGTGGCTTTGAAGACAACATCGGCATTGATCTCAGCTGCCCGTAGTGCAGCGGTAGTGTCTGTTGTGAAAAAGGGGTTACCCGACCCGGCCCCAAAAATGACGATCCGGCCCTTTTCCAGATGGCGAATGGCGCGACGACGAATGTAGGGTTCTGCAATTTCTTTCATCTCGATTGCAGTTTGCACCCTGGTGGGAGAGCCCATACGCTCTAAGGCATCCTGCAGCGTCATGGCATTCATTACCGTCGAAATCATACCAATATAGTCAGCGGTGGCCCGGTCCATACCAGCAGCGGCACCCTTGACTCCCCGGAAGATATTTCCGCCACCGACAACAACCGCCACTTCTACACCAGCGGCTACCACATCGGTGATCTCGCGGGCAATTTTCTCAACGATAGCGGGGTCAATACCGTAGGACAGCTCTCCCATCAGTGCTTCGCCACTCAGCTTCAGTAGAACCCGCTGATACTTCGCTCCCATGTCCCATTCCCCAGCATTACGTCATCACCCACGATAACAGCCTAGTCTTGGGGGATCGTAACTTTAGATAGCCTTTAGATGATTTTCATCAAAGCTTAACTGACACCTAGACCTCCCTATGCACCTGCTATGTGCCCTGAGAGACTTAGCCAGCGGCCGAGGGAGGCGATGCTTTCGCCGTGGCGATCGCCCAATACCCCACGAGCTTGTAGACGAGCTTAGCTGCCGTGAATTGAGAGACCACAGAATCCTGTAGAGGGGCAAGCTCCATGACGTCAGCTCCGAGGACATCTTTGGTTTCAAACAACCGGCGCAGGAATTCCAGTAGCGCATACCAGCCTAGCCCGCCCGGTTCGGGAGTGCCAACGCCAGGCATCGCGCTAGGGTCGAGGCCATCTAGGTCAATGGTCAAGAACACGCGCGAGGTATTGATTGCCGCCAGCACAGGTGGAATCCAGGTTTCTGGGGCTTGGGCCGCGAGGTGGCGAGCCCAAAAAACAGGCAGCTGGCGATCGCGAATCAGGGTCGCTTCTTCTTGGCAGAGACTGCGAATCCCAATGTGTACTGTAGGAATACCCATATCCAAAACGCGCCGCATGACGCAGGCGTGATTGTAGATCGATCCCTCATAGGTCTGGCGCAGATCGCTATGGGCGTCGATTTGCACCACCGTGAAAGGCTCTAGACTGGCCTCTTGGTAGGCGGCGACTAGCCCCGCCGTGATGCTGTGCTCTCCCCCCAACGCAATGACAAATTTGCCAGCGGCTAGCAGCGGCAATGTCGCCCGCTTCACCTCAGCAACCATTGCTTCAGGCATTGGGCCACCCCGGCGGGAATCAGCAACGCTAGAGTGGGTATAGAGTCCCAATGGCCAAAATTCCTGCTCCCACTCATCATCGTAGTACTCGACCTGGTGGGAAGCGGTCAAGATAGCCTCTGGCCCGGCAACACAGCCCTTACGATATGTCGTGGTAGCCTCAAAGGGAATTGGTAGAATTACAACCTGGGCTGCCTCAAATGGCTTGGAGACCTCATCTCCGAGAAACGTCGGCATTGTTGAGGTCGATGCAGTATAAAGCATAGACATGGCGTATTATTAGATTAAATTTTGTGTCTGGTCTGGCTAGAGGTCACAAAAGACGGGGTGGCAAGGTGGGACAACATCTGCCATCTGCATCAATTCTAAGTAACAAATAGGTTCTACGTTTTGGGTGAGGATTGTGCATGCGCTGGCCTATTAAAGCAATAGTGCTCTCAACAACGGCCCTGCTAACGATAGCAGGAGGAAGCGGTCTGCTAGCGTCACGGGCGCTGGCCCCCAATATTGACCTATCTGCTCAAGCGGATGATGTGGCGCTCTCCGACTGGGACTCTTTAGATGAGCTGCGTCAAATTCGCGATCGCCTCCAGACTCAAGATCCTGAGTCTGACATAGTCTCTCGCGATGGCCCAGCCCAAGAGCGCCCCTCCCCAAACGAGCGGCAAAAACTGCTGCAGGCCGTTGACACCCGCATTCATGTTGAGACCTTGGCACAGCAGACCTGGGACGACGCGCTGGACACCGCCCGCGAGGCGGTGAGACTCGGGAAAAAAGAGGGACTAGAGACAGAAGAGCTTGGCAAGATTGACGGCCTATGGCGCGATGCGATCGCCCAGCTGCAGCAGATTCCCCAAGACTCCTTGCTCGGAGAAGCGGCTCAAGAAAAGCAAGAGGAATATGCGCTGAATTTGGCTGAAATTGCCTATCGCTATGACACAGCGCGGTCTGATTTTCTCATCCCTATCTCTGAAACGGCAGGACTAGGCACCGGGCGCGTTCGCATCACCCTATGCCACATTGAGACGCGAGAATGCCGCCGTCTTAACGGGAAAAAGCCTCCTGAAAGCCCAGCCAGCTTAATCAAGCTGCCCATCGGAGTCGCCGTGATGCAAAAGGTCGTAGAGGAAGACGTTGACTTAGATCAACCGATGCTAGTCGAGCGGAGCAACTACACCGAAGATGCATCAGATATCCGCGTCGGCGTAGAATACCCAATGCGCCGGGTGCTGCGGCGCATGATCAACGACAGCAGCAACATTGCCACCAACCAGATGATCGACTTTGTTGGGTTGGACTACATCAATGATGTTCTGACGGATCGCGGCTATGAGGCCACCCATGTGGGCCACAAACTCGTAGGAAAGCGTACGTTTCCTAAAAACTTTGGCACTAGAGGAACGAATCGTACCACGACGGATGAGATCACCGAAATGATGGTGCAAATCTATAACTTTGAGAACGATGGGGACGATGTGCTGCTCGACTCTCTGGTGGAGCAGTGGGACTGGAAACTAGGCTACGCTGGTCTCAAAGCAGCGGAGGGCGATATCTTTTGGATTGGCGAGAAAACAGGGCAGAACTCTAAGGTTCTAGGAACTACAGTGGCAGCTCGGATTGAAGACCAGCGCTACGTTATCACCGTTACCCTGGACCGCAGCGCCCATGAAGCGGCGGTTCGCCGTATCGTGAAGGATATTGCCGAGCACATCGCAGAACACGATGGCTTCTAGTCTTTACGATTGCGAGGTCCTAGATGAAGAGCCCACCGATAGCGCCTCATCCACTTTTCACCTACCGCCAGGGACAGGGTTGTCCCATCCTCTGCCTCCATGGCCATCCGGGGTCTGGGGCGTCCATGTCCGTGTTCACCGACTTCCTCTCCCGCCAGTTTAAGACGGTAGCGCCCGACTTGCGGGGTTACGGACGCAGCCGCTACAGCGGCCCGTTTTCGATGCAGGCCCACGTCAGCGATTTGCAGACCCTACTCGATGGTGACGGTATTGAAACCTGCTGGATTTTGGGGTGGTCCCTAGGGGGTATTCTTGCTTTGGAACTGGCCCTCCAGCTGCCCCACAGGGTGCAAGGGCTGATTTTGGTCGCGACAGCCGCAGCGCCGCGCAGCACCCACCCTGCCATCAGCTGGACAGATCAACTCTACACTGGCGTAGCGTCGTTGCTCAACCGAGCTAGCCCCGGCTGGCGCTGGAACATCGAAACATTTGGGAAGCGATCGCTGTACCGATATCTTCTGCAGCAGCACACCCCACGCGCCTATGAATATTTGGCCTACGAGGGCCTGCCGGCATACGTCAAAACGTCGCGACAGGCCGATCGGGCTTTGCGGTCAGCCCTTCGACAAGGCTATAACCGCACGACAGATCTTAAGCAATTAGACATGCCCTGCCTGATGCTGGCAGGGGAGAAAGATTACCACATCAGCCTGCAGGCTAGCGTAGAGACGGCCCAAGCCCTACCAAACTGCCAACTCATCTGTTACCCAGATGTAGCTCACCTGTTTCCGTGGGAGCTTCCTACGCAAATCGAAACTGACATAACCGCTTGGCTGGCGAAGCAAAGGGTTCAAAGATGAGCTGGTAAATGGCTAAACGAACTGATGTCGAGCGACGCACTGTAGTTCACCGTGATTCACAGTGATTCACAGTGGTTCACAGTGGTTCGCTGCAGTTTACTGTGGTGTAGGCGCGCAGTATCTCAGAATATTTGAGCGCTAGGCTTTGCCTGCCACCGTCGCGCTCTGGTCGCTTTCTCGCGCTATTTGGCTACCTTCAATCGTCAGCTTATCTGGTTTCATCCGCCTCACAGACGTCTGAATATTCAGGGCACCTTCTTGTTCAAGATCGTGAATGTATCCCCCCTTAGCGGCTTCAGCTTCGTCTTGAGCTGAAAATGGACCAAAATAATAGGTGCAGTCTGGCCCCTTGGTTTTGACTTCTACCCACCAGGCCAGGCCAATTGCGTGAAGTAAACTCAACCACATAGTTATCGCTCCCTGTCGAGTGACAATTTTAACAATCTTGGTGTTATCGTGCTGCCTTTGCCCCTTATCGTGGCTTCAAAGCTCAGGCATTGCTCAGCGTCATAACGCTCATGGCTATACACTGGCGGCTATGCGACGAATGCACAATCTTAGATATAAAACTTCAAACAAAGTTATACCGCTTACGGTTTAGTTTGTAAATCCCCTAGAGGAATAGGTGTCTTTGTCCACTGCCTGCGCACCTCATACAGCAAGATACCGGCGGCAACCGAAGCGTTGAGGCTTGGCGTGCTGCCTGAAAGCGGGATAGAGACAAGGATATCGCAGCACCGCTCTATAGTCAGACTCAATCCTGACCCCTCAGAACCGATGACGATAACCGTTGGGCGATCAAAAACCGTTTGGCTAAGAGACTGATTTGCTTCAGCGGAAGCTCCGTACAGCCAGAAGCCGGCGTCCTGGAGCTGCTTCAGGGCTCGGGCGAGGTTAACGACGCGGGCCACAGGGAACGTTTCCAACGCGCCAGCCGCCACCTTAGCAACGGTGGAGGTGATGCCTACGGCACGGCGCTGTGGAATGATAAGCCCCTGAATGCCCAAGGCTTCTGCAGTGCGAATGACTGCGCCCAAGTTATGGGGATCAGTGATGCCATCGGCGACAATCAGGGCTGGATAGGGCTTCGCTTGGGCAGCTTTTTGGATGAGGGTATCTAGGTTTAGGTAGCCATAGGGGGAGACTTGAGCCACGATACCCTGATGGTTGGCAGCGCCAGCAATCTGATTGAGACGGGGATAGGTTGCCTCATCTACAACGGTGCCACCCTCTTTGGCCTGATTTAGAAGGATATGGAATCGGGGGTCGTAGCGTAGCTTTGAGCTAACCCAGACGCGATTGAGCGATCGCTCTCCCTCTAACGCAGCCAAAACGGCATGGCATCCGTAGATCAGGTCGGACGTCTCTGCAGACGACTGCGCTGCGGCAGGAGAACTACCCACTGGAGCAGGGCGCGCCGATCTATTGTCGGAGAACTCACCACCATCTTGCCGTCGAGACAGGATCACTCGCTTGGGCGATCGCTTGACTTGGGGCGATCTAGAGCGGTACGGCTTCCCGCTGGGCTGCGATGGCCTAGGGGGACGCGAATCTGCAGAACGACGAGGATCGGATGAGCGGGTGGGTTTAGACGAGCGAGCGGGCTTAGGTCGACTGTGAGAGGGATCTGTCATGGTGATGGCTCGGCAATTGGGCTGAGAGTAGATGCGATAGATACAGCAGGCTAGTCTAAGCAAAGCCGCTGGAGCAGTTCGTGAAGCCGTTCAGGGCAGGTTAAATGTAGGTATCCAATCAGGGCCTCAAAGCCGGTAGCCTTTCTGTAGATATCGAAGCTCGCTCGCTTTGGCGGATTAGATGCCGCATTGCGCCCTCGCCGAATGACGTCTTTTTCGGCAGGCGTCAGATAGGGTAGTAGCTGCTGCAGATGCTGTGCTTGGGCTTCGGCACGAACTTGCTCAACAACGCGGCGGTGGTAAGCGTGAACACGCTGTGGTGGATGCAGGTAGCGCATACGAACATATAGTTCATACACCGCGTCGCCGATGTAGGCTAAGGCCGTTGGAGATAGTTGATTGGCATTGACCACCGACATGACCGGCTAGCGAGAGATTGATTGAACCGACACATTAAACCGACATATCAACAGTAAAGCGCATCACGCAGCCGCGCTGCAGAGCTTGCTGACCTTAAAATCTGTCGTCAGCCCAATTGGCGTTGCTACTTGACGTTCTCTAGAGCGTCGTCAACGGTGGGGCGCAGCGACAAGAATTTCTCTAACCGCACAAGCTTAACGGTCTGGGTGACGCGGGGGTTTGTGACAATTTGGAGGCTACCGCCTGCGGTCTGCGCCTGCTTGACAAGCTGAACTAGCGCCCCGAGCCCTGAACTATCGACAAAGTCAATGCCGCTCAGATCGAGAACCACATGGGGTGGTCCATCGTCAATATACTTGCCTAAAACTTTGCGGAAGGTGGGTTCAGAGAAGGCGTCTAGAAGACCCGCTAAACGAAAAAGCTGGTACTTTTCCTTCGCGTCTCGAGTGCCTCTCAAGCTGACGGTTAGTGTAATTTGCTCAGGAATAGCGCCCTCCTCATAGCGTTTGATCTATATAACATCTATAGTAATTATTAAACTGGAGGCTTTAGTATAGGACAGGATTCCGCCTGCGGCAAGACAAAGACAATAAGTCAACCATTTCCATTTACGCTTGGGCCCGGAGGCTCAGTCCCAGAGGTCTGTCTTCTGGCGCAGGCTGGCAAAGTTGCCATTGCCCAAGATCAAGTGGTCGAGCAGGGGAATACCAAGTATATCTGCGCCAGAGAGAAGCTGACGGGTCAGCGCCAGATCTTCTGCGCTAGGCTCAACGCTGCCGGATGGGTGATTGTGGGCAACAACGACCCGAGTCGCCCCATGGCGAATAACGGCACGGAAGATATCGCGGGGATGGGCTAGGGTCTCCGTTGCGGTGCCCACGCTGATGACTTGAGACCCCAGCACACGATGCTTGACATCGAGCAAAAGCACAGCAAACCGCTCCTCAGGCTGCCACATCAAATCGTTACTCAAAATCGCAGCCGCGATCGCCGGATCATCGATGACAGTTCCCATCGGCGGGCGAGTATGCAGTACCCGTCGCCCAATTTCAATTGCCGCGAGGATTGTGGATGCCTTTGCCGCGCCAATACCAGGAATATCCATCAGCTCCTGGGCACTCACATGACGCAAAACCGCAAGGGGATCTTGTTGGTTATGGCCAAGCACCTGAAGAATATGCTGACCGAGGCCAAGTGCTGAGAGCTTGCCAGTCCCCTGACCTGTCGCAATCAGAACAGCCAAAAGCTCCGCTGTAGAAAGCGCATTTGCCCCGTTGCAGATCAGGCGCTCCCGAGGACGATCCTGACTGGGCAAATCGGATACTCGCGGCAAGTTGGTCATTGGGACAATCTTTGGACAGTAGGTTATTTACCTATTCCCGATTTTGTAGAGCAGTGCGCCCCAGAAAATACTGAAATTGCTGATTATGATGACTGTCTTGGTATCTTTGGGAGCGCCGCCTGTACAACATTGCGCTTCGAGCCAGAACCATTGCCTAAGCAGCAGGGCGGAGGCAATCAGCCGTCACCGTTCCTTTAACACCAAATCTTTGCGATCGCATGATATATAACGCTGCAAAATTTATCGTTTCGCCATGGGAATACTATTATGGGTCGTTACACTCGGACTAGAAGCAGATGAGACGAAAGGTCACCCCCATGCCGCGAACGGAAGTCTATCAACCCATCACCCGGCTACTCAGCGCAGCCGATACAGAAGCGCTAGAGAGCTGGACCACAAGAATGCTGTACCAAGGTGCCCGCACCATTGCTATTGACTTATCAAACGTCATGTTTATGGACAGTCAAGGTTTGGGTATTCTGCTCTCGGCCCAAAAGCGCGTACAGCAAGCCGGTGGAATCTTCGCTCTATGCGGGGTTCAAGAACAGGCGCAAATGGTGCTAGACCTGACCAATACCAATACGCTCTTCACCATCTACGAGTCTGTAGACGCGTTTGAGCATTCCCTCACCCAATCGGCTTAAGGAACAGGGCTTAAGAAATAGGGCTTAAGAAACAGAGCAGCCTTAGTAGGCTACATCACGCAAGCTGAGGAGACAGGGGTTGGTCGTATGCCCCGTCTCCTCAGCTTATTGTTTCTGGCCTGTGGCGACATTGCATCGCCATTGGCTGTCTCTAGCGGCTGATAGAGCTATCGTCAGCGCCGCTGACAGTAGCCATTTCCGCTGCTGTCTCACCATCGGCGCAATCCAGCATTCTCAGCGTCGCTGCTGCGGCATAGTTGCGCTGCGTTGCGCTATCGGGGAAAAATGCCGTTCCCGTCTCATTGAGGGGGGATGCGACGCCACAGTAAGAGGACATCTGAGTCACGACACGAGAAGCCCAGTGGCCATCAATGTCGGAAAACTCAATCATCTCCTGAGTGGGCCACAATGTCGCATTAGACTGCTCGCCCTGACTATATTCGGCAGCGCGGCGCAGAATCGCCATCATCTCGGCGCGGGTCACAGTTTGTGTTGGTCTAAAGGTTCCGTCCTGGTAGCCGCTGACAATATTGTTATCGCGGGCGAACGCAATCTTAGCTGCGCTCCAGCGAGATGAATCCACATCAGGGTATGAGGTACCATTCTGGGTGGACAGAGCCACATCAGCCTCAGGCAGGGTGTTGAGCGCTTCGACAACCATGGAGACCAGCTGCTCTCGCGTCAGGGTCTGACGGGGGCGGAAGGTGTTGTCATCATCAAACCCGGCAACGAAACCACGATCGACAGCGGCCTCAATATCCCTGGCGTAAATGTCAGCGGCAATGTCGCCAAACGTAAACGACGGACTTTGGGAGTCATCGTCGTTGGGAAGGTCTAGCCCTGGCAAGGTGCTGTTGTAGGCCAGGTAAACATGCCCCAGAGTCTGGCCTTGGTACGTGCGCTTGGCAAACTCCCAGCCGGGGTTAAGGGTGAGCTTCACAAAGCCATCTGCACTACCGCTGGCGCTGCCAATTTCAAGTTCGCTGCCGCTGCCCAACTGAAACGGGCGGCCCAGCAGCTTTAGATCGCCATCTTGCTCGACAACTCGCAGGCTATATTGCAGACCTAGGTCTTCGCCATCAACGCGAATAGAATAGCCATTGCTGTCCGTGCTGCGGCTACAGATGCCCGTGAAGTCGAAGGTGGTGAGCAGTGGGTCAACCAAGACAGGGGCGCTGCCGCTCTCGCGCCAGCAGGAGCGATCGCTAGAAACCTGCTCCAAGACTAGAAGCTGGTGATTCTGCTCACCGAAGGGGGCGGCGATCGCAACAAATTTATCTTGGTCGACGTCCTTTTGCCCAAATAAAGGAGCAGCGACGGAGGGGGCAATGGGTGCAACGGCTGCGATCGCGCCTGTGGCGGCTGTGATAACTGTGGCAAGCGCTGCAAATTTACGACGAAGTGATGTCATGGTTGTGTCCCTTAGCTATAGCGTGTTGTGAGGATGTGAAATCCAGATCAAGCACCGATCGGGATTGCGATGGGTAGTGCTGTCCTCTGGTGTATCCCCATTATTTCCAGGGATGCCATGGCGTGAGGGAGGGTATCAGTGAGTTTCTAAAGTGTCTGAAGCAGCCAATATCGTCCGGATTCAGCAGACAGCCTTACATAGCTTTATCTACAAAGGTTACAGCCATTTGTCACAGCCAACTGTCATAGGAGTAGACGTACTAATCTTGGTGCAGTTGAGAGATCGGCTACGCTACGTCCTTGAAATAGGAGCTAGGCCAGCGGTAGCTCAAGCCAAAATCGGCTGCCTTCATTTAGCTTGGAGTCTACGCCGACTGATCCTCCCATCCGGGCGATCGCCTGCTGAGTGATGGCTAATCCGACGCCGCTGCCAGCATAGTCGTTGCGGCTGTTGAGCCGCTTAAAAATCCCAAAGACCTGATCGTAGTGCTGCTCTGCAATGCCGATGCCGTTGTCAATGATCCACAGCCGCGCAAATTTCGCGCCAGCCCGCGCCTCTGTTTCTGCCTGAATAAAGATGGAGGGCCGAACATCAGAAGCGGTGAACTTGATCGCATTGGAGATCAAGTTGGCGATCGCCTGCACCACCATGGGAGGGTACCCCATGGCCTTGGGAAGCGAATCTGCAACAGTGATCTGGGCTTGGCGGCGATCGATGTCGGCCTGCAGCTGTGCTAAGGCCTCGTTGAGGCTGACGTTCAAATCGACCGGAACTAGATCGACGTGAGATGTCTTGATGCGACTATAGGCCAACAGATCACTCACAAGCTGACTCATTCGCACAGCATTGTCTCGGATATTCTGGGCGTAGGTCATTGCAGCTGAGCTTATCTCAGCATCGCCATCGGCAGCATCGAGCAGAATATCGGCAAGGCCAATGATGCCGCGCAGCGGAGACTTGAGGTCGTGGGCAGCGGAGTAGCTGAAGGCATCTAGCTCTTTGTTGGCAGTGCGAATTTGGCTCACCAATCGACCGCGTTCGATACTATAGCGAATCGACCGCGTGAGTATTTCAGGCGAGATAGCATCCTTGATCAAATAGTCTTGAGCCCCTTTTGTGATGGCCTGTAGGGCAAGCGCTTCATCGTCTAGGATAGTCAGGACGATAGTCGGCACATCTGTGACGGCTGAAACGAACGTCTCCACGGTCAAAAGCCCGTCTGAGTCAGGCAGCGTAAGATCGAGTAGCGCAATATCAAACCGCTGACTCTGGGCCAGGGCGATCGCACTAGACAGCCGCTCAGCACCGCTGACCCGGTAGTCTGGGTTAGCCCGCTCTAGCATGCGCCGCACAAGACTGATATCGCTAGCGCTATCCTCAACGAGCAGCAGCGAGATACGGCTGTCTGACTGGCTTATAGCAGAGCTAGATTGCATGGTTACCTTGCTTGAAGAGCAAAATAGAGCTAACGAATAGAAATAGAGCTAAGGGCTCTTTCAGCCCGCAAGTGGCCTAGACGGCAAAACCACAAAATTCAGCCAGAACTTTTCGATTTCGTTGAGGATAGAGGCATAACTCTGGGCCTCTTGTGGCTTTTGAAGATAGCAGTTCGCGTGCCGATCGTATGCCTGAAAGACGTCATTCTCGCTATCAGAACTCGTCAGCACAATAACAGGGATTTGCCGAAGGGCTGGGTCCGCTTTGATATCGGAGAGAACTCCTTGTCCATTCAATCGAGGTAGATTTAGATCAAGCACAACAAAGCTGGGACGTACCGCTTGAGCGTAGCAGCCTTCTTGCCGTAAGTACATCAACGCATCTTCGCCAGTTTTGACCCAAACAATGTCATGGATGAGCTGGCTTTTGCAAATATGTCGCCTAAACAGACTGGCATCACTGGCGGAGTCTTCGACAAGAAGCAATGTAGACGAGGCGGACTGAACCATGGCGTAACGTCGAAATGGTAAAGAATAATGACTATGGCCATCGCAGATAGATGGATTCCACCAGAAAGGAGACTCAACCTAGTTTTTTCGGCAGGAGATTGGGAGATAAAATAACGGCCACCTGAATCATAGAGCATGATGCAGACCGGTTCGCAGCGGTTTTGTTGACCTAGATCTAGATCCCAAAGGCTGGCTTCTTAGCCTTTCTCTGGCTCAAGCCCCCAGCGCAGCCGCGTCAAATAGAATCATCCCCTTGTTCAGAATTTCTTAAGGTAAAATGAAAGACTGAACCTTCACTAGGGCTGGGATCAAGCCATATTTCCCCACCGTGGCGCTGAACAATACGTTGGCAGGCCGCAAGCCCAATGCCAGTTCCAGCAAATTCTTGCTGCGTATGTAGCCGCTTGAAGGCTTTGAAAATATAGTCAGCATGATGTGGCTCAATGCCAATGCCATTATCACTGATGCTGAATGTCCAAACCTCCCCATCTCCATCTCCCGCTGTCGGTGTCGCACAATGGACCTGAATATTGATGTGGGGTTGCACGTCAGGCCGTCTAAACTTGATGGCATTGTCCACAAGGTTTTGAAACAGCCGCGTAATTTGAGTCAGGTCGCCTGACACCGTCGGTAGCGTTTTGCAAAGGATAACGGCATTGCTATCGACGATAGCAGACCGAAGATTCGTTAGCGCGTTTTGCAGAGCCTGGTTACAGTCAGCTTTTGACGATGCATCGATTGGCATGGCCTGAAGCCGAGAAAATCCAAGCAGGTCACGGATCAGAGCCTGCATCCGCGTTACCCCATCCGTGATAAACGACATGTACTCAGTCGCCGTGTCGTCCAGCACATGTCCATATTCATCTGCTAGAAGCTGCACATGCCCTGCGATCGCCCGCAGCGGTTCCCGCAAATCGTGGGAGGCAATGAGGGCAAACTGCTCTAAATCAGCGTTGGATTCGTCGAGCTGACGTCTGAGGGCTCTCTCTTGTTTGAACAGCTGCCGATAGCGCTGCTCGCTTTCCTTGAGCGCATTTAGAGCATCGTTTCGCTCGATTGAGGTGCGAATGTAATGCTCTAGCAAGGACGCATGCAAATTCGTTTTGTCCAGGTAGTCGCTAGCGCCCAGCTTGAGAGAGGCAATGTCTAGCTCGCGATCGCCCTGACCACTCAGAATGATAACCGGCGCACAGCACCGCTGCTGAATTTGAGTCATCAGCGCTAGACCATCTTGCGCCCCCAGCCTATAGTCAACAAGGCAAATATCGTAGACCTGATGCCCTAGCGCCTCAAGGGCTCCTCCGAAGGTGGTTACCCAGTTGACGGCAAAGGCCGTTTCGTTCACCTCGGCCAGAAGATCCTGAATCAGGCGGTAATCGTCTTCATCATCTTCAACTAACAGCAGTCGAATCGAATCAGATCCAGAGGCCTCACCGCTCGCAAACAGCTGATCTGGGGCGGGCCAACTAACACTCTCATGATCGAGGCAGGCTAGCTCTGATTGGCGGGTCTGCTGGGTCAGATCGTCGGCACCGCTGGATAGCGTTACGACAGGTAACGGTCGTTTAGACGGCTGAGACATGGGGCTGGAGACTTGCTTATTCATACAATTCGAGTTTCACCAGCATATGTGTGCTCACCTTCACGGCTAGCAGTGCAAAAACACAAGGGGGTCGAAGTAGCAACTTCTGTAAGCGCAGCTATTTTTTTTAGCGCAGGCATAGATCGCCTCCGTACATGTAACAAACATAGCGCAGAAACTTAAGAAACTATTAAAAATCGAAGCGTTTCTTCATGTAAGCCAGGAGTATAGGCTCAACTTAAAGATCTCAGCTCAGGGGCTGCCCTGGCAGCTTCACAAGCTCTAGCCAGTACTGCCCAACGAATGTGACCACCTCAAGGAGCTTAACGAAGGTGACAGGCTTGACGATAAACGAGTTGACGCCCAGATCATAAGAGCGCACCACATCCTGCTCTTCTTTCGACGTCGTCAACACGACAATGGGGATCGATCGCAGCATCGGATCTGACTTAATTTCTGCTAATGCCTGACGTCCGTCTTTCTTGGGCATGTTCAGGTCGAGGAGAATCAGGCCAGGACTCGGTGAGGTCACAGGATCGGCGAACTTACCCTTATGGCGAAGGAAGTCCAGCAGTTCTTCTCCGTCATGGGCAAAGTAAATTGGGTTGGCAAAGCGGCTTTCCTGCAGGGCATCTTGAAACAGCATGCGATCGTCCTCATCATCTTCTGCCATCAAAATAGGGACGAGTTGCGCTGAACGTGACGTCATAGAACTGAATTTGGTAATTGTTTGGTGAGGGTAACGGTCATCGTAGTCCCTCGTTGAGGGACGCTGCTGACGGTGATCGCGCCATCGTGATACTCAACAATTTTACGGCAGATAGCTAGTCCCATCCCGGTGCCCGGATAGTCTAGCCGACCATGGAGACGCTGAAAAGGCTGAAAGATCTGGCTGATATACTTTTCGTCAAATCCAATTCCGTTATCTGCGATCGCAATGCTCACGCTGTGGTCCGTGTCAGATGAGGCTTGGTATACCTCAATTTTTGGCGCGCAATCGGGCTGATGAAACTTCAGCGCGTTACCGATCAGGTTTTGGAACAGCTGCCGCATCTGCAGCGCGTTGGCATAGATCTGGGGCAGCGAACCAATGTGGATCTGGCCATCTAGCTCGACGATGACGGTTTCTAAGTCCGACAGCACGCCGTCCACAACGCTGTTGAGGTCAACAATTTCGTAGGGCTGGTTTTTGGTGGTGATCCGCGAGAAGCGCAGCAAATCTCGAATGAGCGTCTGCATCCGCTCCGAGGCGTTGCGCATTCGCCGCAGATAGTCGCGACCCCGATCATCTAGAGCATCGTCATACTTCATTTGCAGGCGATCGCCAAAGGTCTGTATCTTTCGCAGCGGCTCTTGTAGATCATGGGACGCCACATAGGCGAAGCTTTCTAGCTCCCGATTGGAGCGAGCTAAATCTTGATTGATTCCGTGCAGCTGGCGCTCCATTTGCTTGCGATCGCTGATATTGACCACAATCACGCCAACCTGCACCTGAGATGGGCCGATCTTGATCGGAAAGTATGACGCTAGCCATGTTCCAACGTTGCCGGGACTACGGGGTGTTTCTCCAGACACCTCAAGATTTAGAACAGGACGCCTGGTTGTTTGGACCTGCAGCAGCAGTGGCTCAATGGTGGGTGCAAGCCCCGGCAGTAGGTCAGCAGTTGTTCGGTTGAGATGGTCACCTATAGATGCGCCGTTGATATCGGCCAAAGCTTGGTTGACCTGCAGAAATCGCCGCTGTTCGTCGTAGATGCAAAAGCCAACTCCCGCACTTGACGCCGCATCGAAAAAGGCGTTGAGCAGCCGCTCCCGCGTGCGAAGCTCTTTCTCTAGATGCTTGCGGTGGCTGATGTCCTGGATCTGAGAGATGAAGTACATGGGGTCGCCATCAGCATCCCGCGCCAGAGAAACGTTGAGCTGTGCCCAGACGGTATAGCCACATTTATGAATATATCGCTTGTCGATCTGATAGCTTTGGCGTTCGCCTGACAGCGTTTCACGGAGATAGCCCAAATCTTTGTCGAGGTCTTTGGGATGGGTAATGTCTTGGAACGTCAGCTGGTAGAGCTCTTCAGACGTATAGCCCAACATATCGCAAAGGGCAGCGTTCACCTTGCGCCATCTGCCGTCGGGCATTACCATAGCCATGCCAATAGCCGCTTGCTCAAAGGCAAGCTGAAACAGCTGATTATCCACTGGTTGAGGCTGGCTCATAGGGCTATTTTGACACAATCTCTTAGCTCAAAAAAAGGCAGCAGGCTTTCTCTCGCCGGAGGTTTGGTACAGTGGTGAAGCTGTTTTGCCCGTTGCTTTTGTGTCAGACGCTCCCAAAGCCCGGTCCCTAGTCAGTATTGCCGGAATTGTTGCTGTCGCCACGCTGATCAGTAAGGTATTCGGTCTCTTGCGTCAGCAGGCGATCGCTGCGGTGTTTGGGGTGGGAGCCGCTGTAGACGCCTACAATTACGCCTATGTGATTCCAGGTTTTTTGCTCATCCTCTTAGGGGGAATAAACGGGCCGTTTCATAGCGCTATGGTCAGCGCTCTGTCGAAGCGTGACCGTGACGAAGCAGAGCCGCTAGTGGAAACCATGACCACCTTAGTTGGGGGCATTCTGCTGGCCGTAACGCTGCTGATTTTTATCTTCGCTGACGTGCTGATCGATCTGGTGGCTCCAGGGCTCGGTCAGTCCGCAGCAGGGACTGAAATTCGGGCGATCGCCATTGCTCAGCTGCGCATTATGTCGCCCATGGCCTTGTTCGCAGGGCTGATTGGCATTGGGTTTGGCACCCTCAACGCCGCTGACCACTACTGGCTGCCGTCCATCAGCCCCTTGTTCTCTAGCTCAGCGGTGCTGCTGGCGCTGGGGATGCTGGCTCTCAGCCTAGGGCGAGATATCACGGCTCCGCAATACGCGCTGCTAGGCGGCGTGGTGCTGGCCTGGGGAACCCTGGGAGGCGCGGTGCTGCAGTGGCTGATTCAGATCCCGGTCCAATGGCGAGCGGGACTAGGTAGGCTACGGCTGCGGTTTGATCTCAAGCAGCCCGGCATCAGGGATGTGCTGCAGGTCATGGGACCGGCAACGTTTTCCTCGGGCATGATGCAGATCAATGTATACACCGATCTATTCTTCGCGTCGTTTATTCCTCAAGCGGCTGCGGCCCTAAGCTACGCCAATCTGCTAGTACAGACGCCCCTGGGTATTGTGTCCAACGTCATTTTAGTGCCCTTACTCCCCGTATTCTCACGGCTGGCCGGCCCCGAAAATCGCGATGAGCTAAAGGCAAGGATCCGTCAAGGGCTGATGCTGACGGCTGTGACAATGTTGCCCCTCAGTGCCTTGATCATGACCCTAGCGCTGCCAGCAGTGCGAGTGGTATACGAGCGATTTGCCTTTGACCAGGATGCCTCTCGGCTGGTGACCAGCGTCTTGATTGCCTATGGGGCGGGAATGTTCGTCTATTTGGGAAGAGACGTATTAGTGCGAGTGTTTTATGGGCTGGGGGATGGCGCAACGCCGTTTCGCATCAGCATCGCCAATATTGTTCTAAACGCGGTCTTAGACTACTGGCTCGTCAACGCCTACGGCGCACCCGGTCTCGTTCTGGCCACCGTCGGCGTCAACGCGGTCTCCATGGTGCTGCTGCTGATTCTGCTTGACCGCAAGCTGGGCGGCTTACCCTGGCAAGACTGGCTCCGCCCCTTTGCGGGCCTCATTGTTGCCAGCGGCCTCGCCGGAGTCGCGAGCTGGGGAACGCGGCTATTGCTAGAGCAGCAGTTGGGCAGCGAAACTTTAGTCCAGCAGCTGATCGTGCTGGTGAGCGGTGGCTTGATCGGCCTGACTCTATTTGGGGCCATTGCCCTGCGGTTAGATATCCCCGAAGTTCAGCTGCTGGCAAATCAAGTTATGCGCAAGCTGGGGCGGTCGCGCTAGCTTGCTAATGTCACTGGTTGCGCTGATATTCCATCAGCACGTCCATTAGATCTTTGTGTCCAGCATCGGGGATGAGCTTGCTGAGGGGCACAGACTGCTTACCGCCCCCCAGCTTAACTGAGATGCCTTCGAGCACAGCCTCCACACGGCCTTGATCCAAATCGCCCGACAGCATGGGGTGAATCTGTTCTGCGATCGCCGTATGCAGGTGAGCATCCTGCAAGTAGAGATGCCAATTGGCGATATCGATATATACCTTATCGCCAATCTCAGCGGCCAGCGCTTCTATTGATTCGCTTGTACTGGAGTAAGCCATAATTGCCTAGAGCCTCATATCGATTTAGCTCTGTTATCTAAGATACTGGGCTACTGACTCAACACCCCTGGGGAAGATTTACCAAAAATAATGGCGCGGGAAAGCCTCGCCGCTCACGGCGGGGATGCGCCTAGCGCCTAGCTTCCGCTCCCCATTGGCCGGTATAATCGTACTACTACCAACTGCCAGAGTGCTGTGCTAACACTGAAGTTCAAGCTGTACGAGCATAAGCGAAACCGATACCTCAAGCGGACTATCAACGCCGCTG
>JGI12210J13797_10011139_pt1 | contig 32418 bp, 27 predicted proteins | sample ElkSlonscriptome_3_FD_13797 | JGI IMG/M metagenome (IMG submission 13797) | reverse complement strand
GTGTCTACAAAGAACGACTTTCCCAGTCGGCCCTCTATTACGAATCCACCCAAGTCACCGACGAAGAGGCGGAGACGGTTTTTCAGTGGTATATCGACAAGGGCTTTACCTTCCATCTTGGAGAAGACGAAGAAACAGAGCTGACCAAAGCTCAGGTTCTTTTGCAGTGTAAAATGTATGTGGCGGCAGTCCGTATCGCGGATGAGTTCGGCTGTGAAACTATCGGCATTCAGTATCAGCAGGGACTCAAAGATTTGCTGCCCGCCTCGGATCTGGTGGAAGGGACTCTTAATTCCACCGAGCGTCCTCCTGTGGCCCGTGAGGATGGGTCCATCATTCGCGAAGGGGGTCCTATTCCACACTTTAATGAGGTCGATGAATGTGCAGGTTTGGACGGACTCTTCACGAATCGGGTACACGCCAAGCTGGGTCAGCCGGTGGCCAACACCCTGCATGACCTGCGCTGGGGAGACTGGGATAAAAGCGGAACCACGAATGAGTATGTGTGGGTCTTCCTTATTTCAGGAAGCGCCCCTGCGGATCACCACATTGGTGGATGGGCTGGATCCGATTCACACCGTCAGCCATCCATGTACTTCCGTTTAGGCGGTGGCACCCTTCGCGGCATCGCCAAGGTGGGTGAAATTGTCTGGAGTCGAATCTTTGTGGAGGATGGCAAGCTGAAGATGGACCTCGGCCGGGCCAAAGTGATTGAACTTCCACAGGAAGAGACGGATCGTCGCTGGCAGGAAACCACCCCACAGTGGCCCATTATGCACGCGGTTACCTACGGCGTGAGCCGCGACCAGATGATGGCCCGCCATAAATCCAATCATATTCAGGTTGCCTACGCAAATTCTGCTGAGGAGGCGGACTTGGCGCTGTATGCAAAAGCTGCATTGTCCAACGAGTTGGGTCTCGAAGTGGCACTTTGTGGAACGAAAGCAGACGGAAGTTCGTTGTAGTGGAGCGCGAATCTCCTGGTTCGTAATTAAATTCAATCTCTTAGCGATCTTGAGAGGCGTAAATAAACCAGGTTAAAAATGTTGACACTGATCTCGACCTGTCTGAGATCAGCGAGCCAACCCCGATCAAATAGTGCGCTCCACAGAATAGCGAGCTAGCCCTGCGTCGAGCGGAGTGGCCGTCGGGAGGAGAATTTGCCGCCCGGCATAGATCAGTTATCGTGAAACGACCCGTTTGGGCCAACATTACAAAGCGTTTTTATTCGTTCATTGGGGTGGTTTCTTTCCATGGCATGATCGCCATTTATGTGTCACCTATGTCCCCAGATAACCCTGGTGCTTGAACATGGGAGGGGGACTTCTCCCCTCAGATCGTGGGAGAAGGTGGAGTGGATGACCACCTCAGGCGACGACCGCCCGAGTCTGGATATGAGCGACAACAATTTCCTCATTGACTGAGAGCTTCGAGAGGAAGTGGCGGGGCCGTTCGGATCGCACGGCCACTTCCTCTATGCGCTCAGATCATTTTCCCAATCCGAAAGTTCAGCTCAATGCCACAGAGACTAACGTTATCTACAACCGCAAGCGAATCCACGATTGTCCCAGGCGGGGCCAGATTTCCGCGCGGGTTCCTTTGCCGGGGCCAAAGCCGTGCTCCAGGCCCGCGAAGATGTGAGCCTCCACAGGCACGTTTAGCTCCCTGAGCCTGTTGACCAATGGCGTTACGCGCTCTTCGGGATCATCGGATCCACCCGATACGATGAAGGTGCGGGGGAAGCTTTCGCGCCACAGCATGTTTTCGGGAAGCTGCTCGATGGTCATCGGGTACACCAGCAACAGGAAATCCGGGCGCACCTGTTTCGCTCTCCGTTCAGGATCAAGGGGGAGGCCGGCTGTGCGCATCGCCAGATCGGCACCAGCACTAAAGCCTAGCATGCCGATTCTATCTGGATTGATGTGGTAATCGGTGGCCTGACTGCGAATCAGTGAAAGCGCCTGCCAGGCATCCTGTGTGGCAGCCATGCGGTCTAAGTGACGGTATTTGAGAATGAAGCACGCCGTACCAGCCTGGAGAAACTCCTGCGCGACATCAAAGCCCTCGTGTTCGATGACGAGAATGTTGTAACTGCCACCGGGAGCGATGAGGACAGCATCGCCAGTGGCACGTTCGGGATCGGGCAACAGTGCCGTGTAGGCAGGCGTGGTCACCCAGCGCACCATGCGCCCGAACTTTTCGCTCTCGACCCACTCTTCACCATAACCCACCCATGGCAATGGGTATCGCCGCAGCTTTATTTGACGAGTGCTCCGGCGGCGTTACGGGTGCGGCGGTCGTTACCTGCGAAGTCGCGATATTGTGGGCCGTCGAACTGCCAGGCGTGGATGGCTTCAGCCGTGGTTCGGGACTCTGCCAGGGATGAGGCCGCGACGCGGAGGAAGTCGAACGTGGCCGCAAGGGGCACTTGGCCGGGACCGCCGCCCACGAGGAAGTCGGCCTCATTTCCGAGGCTGCCACCGAAACCACTGGGAAGATCGACGGTGGCGGAGGAGCCGCCGCCGTTCACGAAAAGGCTCAGCTTGCCGTTGTTGCGATCCATTTCGGCGAGGATGTGCTGCCATTGGCCGTTGGCGATATCGCCCGTGGCGATGGCGGCGGAGGCCGTCTGCCCGGCGTCGGTGCCGACGCGGAAGACCAGCTCACCACCTTCGAGGACCAGCTCGTAGCCGACGCCGTCTGCCATCTTGGATACGATGGTGCCATCGGGATCGGAGGTCTTGAGGTGGAGGTCCACCAGCAGGTTGGAGTCGAGGATGTTGACGCTCCAGGGGCCAGCCGGGCCGGTGTCCCCGGCTCCTTCGGATTCGGGGGCGGCGATGGCGACCGAGACGCTGGCGTTTTCGGTCTTGGTATTCCAGTTCCCGTCCGGGCTGAGGTAGGGCAGGAGGTTGTAGCTGGCCGCGCCGTCGTGTTGATGGATGTCCACCTCGATCTCATAGCGGGTGGGGTTGACCTTGCGGGGTCGGGTGACGGTGCTGAAGCCGCCCCAGCCGTCGCTCTTCATCCAGTGAACGTGCAGGCCGAGCTGCTGACCGGGGTAGGCTTGGTCGAGGTCGAGAACGAGCTGGTAGCTTTCTCCCGGAGTGACGAACTCGGGGTGGCGGAGGGTGCCGAAGGGCAGTTTCGTCTCGGTCGGGCCGCTGGCGCCAGCTTTGGCCTCGCCGGCGACCACGGTGCTTCCGCCGCGCCGGGGCAAGGAGTTATGGGCGACGGAGAGGTATTGGTCACCGCCGTCGAGGCGGAGCGCGGTGCGGGTCCAGTTGGCGAGGGGGCCTTCGACGTAGTTGGCTTCATCGATGCCGTGGGCGGTGAGCGGATACTTGGGCGCATCCTTGAAGTAGTTCTGCCGCTGGTGGTAGTCGGTGGTCATGAACCAGTGCTCGTCCACGACCTCGGCGGGGTTGGCCCGGTCGAGGGCGAACTGCCACTCGCCGACCGGTCGGGCGAGCGACCAGGGGACGAAGACGGTGACGTTCATTTGTTCGGCGGCGGAGTTGCGGGCGGGCCGCCAGTCCATCGCATCCGGATCCCGCAAGGGGGCGCGGTCGGTGACGACGCCGACCTCGTAGGCCGCCGCGCCGGTCTTTTTCAGCGCTTCGGAAAAGTCTTCGATCTCGTCGTAAACCACGCCGGTCTCCTCGAAGTTGCCCAGGTTACCAGTGATCTCGTAGAAGACGTTTTCGGCGTAGGCGAGGGTGGGGTAGTCGAAGTTGCCGCCCTGGGTGTAGTGAGCCGCGTTGGGATCCGGTGCGGCGTCTTCCGGGTTGGAGTGGCGAAGGACGGTCCGGGACACATCGGAGAAGACGTTGCCGAGGTAGCGGAAGCGTCCGGCGTCGGGCTTCTGTTGCCGGGTGGCTTCCATGAACTTGTGGAAGCTATTGTTGAAATACCAGTTCTCGAAGCTGATGATGTTCTGGATGGCGGTTAGGTTGACGCCCTTGGTGCCGACTTCGTTGTTCAGACCGAGGCCGATGTTGTTGAAGAGGTAGTTCTTGAAGCTGCCGTCCATGTAGTAGGCGTGGCCGAAGGAGCTGCCGCGGTCTTTTTTGCCCTGGGCGTGGATCCAGTGCTTAAAGCCCAAGGCGTTGATCACGACGTTGTTGAAGACGTAGTGGCTGCCGCCCTGCCAGGTTTCGATGCCGCCCCAGTCGTTGGATTTGAGAAGGACGTCCTCGACCCGGTTGTGGTGGACGAGGTGGCGGCTGAGCGGGATCTCCACCTCCTTGCGGCCACTCGGTTTGCCGCCGAAGACGGCGATGCCCCAGCCGGCGATGCGGTGGAGGAAGTTGCCCGCCGTGAGCGAGGTCTCGGAGTAGCGGATATCGACGGCATGGCCGTGCTCGCCGCTGAGGATGCGCATGCCGATCTCCTCCAGGCGGTTGCGCAGGAAATCGACGTGGCCGAGGTGGCCCATGGCGGCGGTCTTTCCGGGTGTGGCATTCTCGACATAGGCGGCGCCGTGGTCGGTGTGGCGCATGTGGTTGTCGGTGATGGAGACGGAGCCGATGCTTTGGTTCACGTCGCCCACCTGAATCCGGATCGGCATGGGAAGGTGCTCGAAGGTGTTGTGAGCGATGACGATGCCGTCGCCGGAACCGACCAGACGGATGGTGCCAATTTGCTGGTCGTGCATCCAGCGCGGGTGGTTGTAGTGCCAGCGCGGGGTGCCGAAGCGGAAGGTCAGGCCGGTCCAATGGATGTGCTCGAAACGGTCGCCCTCGAAGAGGTTGGAATGGCGTCCGGCTTCTACGGTGAAGCGGTTGGGATCGACGTCGTTGGGCAGGCGCAGGTAGATGCGCCCGCTGTTTCCTCCGGTTTTATCGACCCAGAATTCGCCGGCCTCGTCGAGGAACTGCGGGAGATCTTCGAGGTAGTAGCGGTTGCCGGTTATGATGCGCTCGTTGTCTTTATAGGTCCATGGGCCGCGGAAGGCGATGCCGCCGAGCTTGTCGTTGGAGGCCTCGATCACCGCCGGATAGGGACTGCCCATGACGATGCCCCATTCAGTCCAGACGGTGCCTCCGACCAGATCCTCGAGCGGGCGGGGGAGCGACTTGGCGACGCCGACGTGTTTCTTGGTGCCGTCGACGGTCATCTTGTTGCGGTCCGTCCACCATTGCGGCTGGTCCCAGGTGGGCCATTCGGCCATCAAATCGTTGGGCTCGGACTCCTCCCAATTGGGCCAGCGGGCGAGCTTGAGGCGGATCGGCTCGTGCCCCTCCTTCGTCAGCCAGATGGTGCGGGGCAGGAAATCGACATCCGCCGCCCAGACGGTCTGGTCGCCGGGCATCTTCGGATGTCGGTCCCGGCTCCAGCCGGTGACCACCTCGGCACCGTTGAGGACGGCGGGGCCGTCGCCCCAAGCGGGATCGCGGGTCAAGCGAATGGGTTTGTCCGCCGTGCCGGCCACGTCGGAGGGGACGGTGAAAGCGCCCCGGTAGGTGACGCCGCCTTTAAAGACATAGGTGTCGATGTCGTCCCCGGCGGCCTTTGCTTTGCCGGTGGCTTCGGCATCCCAGGGATGATGCTTCCAGGGAGCGGAACGGCTGCCGCTCGCATTGTCGTTTCCCCCTTCAAAATCAATATAACGAACGGATTCCCCCGCGACATAGGTAAAAGGTCTGGGGGTATACGCCAAATCGCCGTTGGGGAGCACCTTCGCATGAGGTTCGCTCCAAGCAAAGGTATTCTGGGCATGCACCCCTGAAAGGCTGAGGAAGAGAAGAAGGGATAATCTGAGGAAGGATGGTGTTTTCATAATACGTTAGGTGTCATAATACGTTAAGCTGTTATGATTTAAATTATAATACGTCTATTCTCTCTCGAACGCTATCCAACATTTGTAGGGGGTGGCTTTTGCTTTACAACGGCTTTGTGCAGAATCCGACGGAGTGGGGCTGGTTCGGCCTGTTCGAAAACATGGATGAAAATCCGGTTAACAGTCCAAAATTTCGTGCCATCCGCAACAGAATACTAAAACCAAAGGAAACATCATTATGAAACATTTCTTCTTTTTCCCTCTGGTTGTCTCATTGAATCTGCTTGCGGCCGACATCCCGCTTCAACCGCATGCCGACGAAAAGGCCGCCGAACCCGTGATGGGCTCCGCTGCGGGATGGACCGTTTGCCTTGATATCGATGGATATTTCGCTGACGAAGGCGTGCTGGTCTCCACCAAGTCCACCGATTTCTGGAGGCAGGACTCCGGCGCATTTATCACCAAGCCGCCGTACCTCAACGGCAAAGAACGATAAAAGTATCATCGCGTCTACATTGGTGCAACCAGTGAGGACTGGACGGAACAGATGGTGACTATTGTCCCCGATGCGGACGGCAAGCTAACCCTGAGTTGCTATGTTGAGGCTCCAATTAGACGAGCGGATTTCGCGTTTTTAGATCCGGGAAGCGGCTAAAATCGCGCCCCAGAGTCCAGAGCTCGGAGACACCATGGCTGAGGCAGCAGGATGCGATACGTGCTTCCTTGATGGCGGGACCCTGCACCCTGGATTGTGAAGAGAGCTGTTCCAGATACTCCAAGCTTACGTCGGAGTCGGCGAGTAGGTGTAGCTGGGGAGCTTCTTTCCAAGCGTAAATTTGGGCCCAGGCTTTTTCGGGTGGGCTCGGTATCCGCCAAAGCTTCGGCTGAGTCACTGTTTCATAGAATTCGATCAGGCTCTCGTAGCAGATTGCCCATTGGGAGCCGGACTCTGCGAGATCCTTTACGCAGCGTGCGGCTTCTTTGTGAAGGGAGGTGTCGCGCCTGTGAGCGTGAACCAGTAGAAGGGTGTCGAGGGCGATCATAGCCAGAAGGGCTTTTCGGAACTCTGAGCGGGCGGTTCGCTGACGACCTCCTCTTCCACCTCCGCCGGAGTAGAGGATTCAGGATCTCCAAAGGACTGATCGCGTAATTCGAACTTGGCGCGTTTGTGGTAGAGATTCATTTGGAGGGACTCGATGATGAGGGCGCGCAAGGTAGTTTTTCTCCCGGCAGCCGCTTTTTTCGCGTCCGCTAGAATCGAGTCAGGCAGGTCTAAAGTTGTTCGCATGCATAAATATGGTTATACCGAAGCATATTTGTCAATTATTATGCGGTTACTCGTATTCGGAGTTAAGAATTTGAGCTTACGCCTTCGATTCGAACCTCGATTCGTTCAACGTATAGGCCCTGATCTTTTGCCAAGAGCTGCATACGCAGGCGGAGGCAATCGTCTTTGAGAGATTTTTCCCGCCCGGACTCTCTGCAGATGAGTTTGATCTCAACCGATCCCGGGGGATCGTTGGCATAGAGCTGCGCTTGGTCATCACGGCTGGCTTTGCGAAGGATACCCGCTTCGAGGAGAAGGGGGAGATTTCGATAAATCGTAGGGAGGGAAATCATGCCATCCATTTTCCTCGCTTCTACAAGAAGTTCCTCAGCGCTAAACGGAGAGCTGATCTGCTGGGAAGCCTGGAAAACAATCTTTCGGGGTGTTGTGAGGCGCTGCCCTCGGGCACGCAGGTAGTCTGACCAAGCCTCGCTGATCTCGTCGGACGGGAGGGTCGGTGGCTCAGAGTCAATCATGCAGCCTCTAGTTTATAGCGAATCTCCAGAAGCACATTCCTGGCCTGTGATAGGTAAGTTTCCCGCGCACGGAGCATTGCTGATTCACAGAAACTCTCAAGATCAGGCTGCTCAAGGCGAACGGGTATGGTGCCAGCTTCGTGAGCGTCTTGCTCGCTGACCGCAATCTCGAGGTTTTCCTCAATCCACTCGCGCAACGGAGAGAGTGCAGCCATTTTTTGGGGAGTAGCTGATGAAGAGAGGAGGTCGTAAAAACAACGAAGGCAACGTCCCGGCTTACGGACAGAAGGCTGGGTCATCTCGTAGAGATCGAGAATCTGGTCAGCCTGACGCGAGAAAGGCTGGCAAAGAGGTGCAATGACCTGCCGGGGTAATGTAGGTTTTGTCTTGGAGGTGCGAAAATCAAGCGACATGGAGACGATCTTGTTGCGCCTGAGACCTGTTCGCAATAAAAAACTAAAAAAAAGGCCCCTCCTATTGGGAGGGGTCTTTGATCGCATTAGCGAATGTTGGAAGTAGGTCTAAGCCTTTTCAAACTCTCCGCACCAGTCCTCGGCTTTGGTTACGGGGAAACGGGTTTCAAACTGCGTTTCCTCGTCTACCTTGAAGACCATGGTCTGCGGTGCGCGGACGCGGCATTCGCCTTCGCCTTGGCTCTTATCGTTCCAATACTTGCATGCTGAGCAAGTTTGAGTGTCTGTATCTGTGCTGTTCATACGCTTATCATTTTTCTGTAGTGAAATCATTCCCACTGCTATCGACAATAGAGGGGAGAGAAGGATCTGCGAGGGCAAACCGGGCCGATACGACAGTTGTGAATGATAGTCAGTCGCAAGAATCAGCCCCTTGAGGAACCCGTCATCAATGATTGACTCAGGTGCCGAGCCTGCTCTACATCCCAGAGTTAATTGAATTTCGGAACCAACGATTGGGAATCTCTCAAATCGATGACGGAGGACATGATGGCTTTTGCGCTCCATGTCCTTTTCCTTTTGGTCTTTGGCTAGCGAAATTCTTTAGAAATAAAAACATGCTCAACTTTTTCCGTAAACAATCGGGTAATCTTCGGAATGATGTCCTCTCGGGACTCACAGTTGCCCTTGCCCTAGTGCCGGAGGCGATCGCCTTTGCCTTTGTGGCAGGGGTGTCGCCGATTATCGGTCTCTATTCAGCTTTTATCATCGGTTTGATTACCGCGATTTTCGGGGGTCGTCCAGGGATGATCTCGGGGGCAACGGGAGCGATGGCGGTCGTCGTCGTCGCCCTCGTCGTGATGCACGGGGTCGAATATTTGTTTCCCACCGTGATCCTCTGCGGATTGTTTCAAATGGCGGCAGGATTTGGACGCCTCGGTCAATTGATCCGCATGGTGCCTCACCCGGTGATGCTGGGGTTTGTCAACGGGTTGGCGATCGTGATCTTTCTCGCACAGTTTGGGAGTTTCAAGACGGTGAGCGACAGTGGAGCTCTGATCTTTATGCAGGGTCCGGCACTCTACCTCATGTTGGGGCTGGTGGTGCTCACGATGCTGATCATCTGGATTCTGCCGAAGATAACCCGGGCCGTTCCGGCTTCTCTGGTAGCAATTCTGGTGGTTACCGGGCTATCGATCGGGATCAACCAGTTTGCGCCGGAGGGCTGGGCCTCTGAGAATCAGGATGCCCCTCTTTTGACGGTCGGGGATATGCTGGAGACCAACACCGTGGCGAAAGCGACAGCAGATGCCTGGGCGGAGCTCGGTGAAGACGCGGACACCGCTCTGATCAACGAGGCGGTTGAGGAGGCTCGGTCAGCGGGGACCGGGATTGAGGGCGGCCTACCGACTCTCTTTTTCCTCGATGATCAGTATGAGTTTTTCCCGCCTTTCACCTTTGCAACCCTCTGGATTATCCTCCCTTTTGCGCTGACGCTCGCTGGGGTGGGGTTGATCGAGTCATTGATGACCCTGTCATTGATCGACGAGATTACCGAGACCCGCGGCCGAGGGAACCGGGAATGCGTGGGGCAGGGGCTGGCCAATGTCACTTGTGGGCTCTTCGGGGGAATGGGAGGTTGCGCCATGATTGGGCAATCGCTCATCAACGTGAATTCCGGAGGCCGGGGTCGGGCCAGTGGTATTACGGCGGCGGTCTGTCTGCTGCTTTTCGTTCTGGTTCTGGCACCTTGGATCGAGATGATCCCGATGGCGGCCCTCGTCGGCGTCATGTTTATGGTGGTCATCGGCACATTTGAGTGGGCCAGCCTGAAGATGTTTAAGAAAGTGCCTTCTGGGGATATTATGGTGATGGTCGTCGTTGCCGGATACACGGTCTTGATGCACGACCTCGCCACAGCGGTGATTATCGGCGTGATCATCTCGGCTCTGAAGTTTGCCTGGCAGCACGCAACGCATCTATTCGCCGATGTGAAGACAAATGAGTTTGGGAGCCGAATCTACCAGCTGCACGGACCGCTCTTTTTTGCCTCGGTCTCCTCGTTTAAGGAATTGTTCGATCCCAGAAAGGATCCCGATGATGTTGTCATCGATTTCTACTACTCGCGGGTCTACGATCAGTCGGGTTTGGAGGCGATCAATTCACTGGCCGAAAAATACACGAAACTGGGCAAGCGTTTGCACCTGACGCACCTATCGCCGGAATGCCGAAAGCTGTTGGACAAGGCGGGTGATCTCGTCGAGGTCAATCTTTCCGAGGATCCGCAATACCACGTTGCGACGGATCGATTGGGGTAAAAAAGCATAGGCATCAGTGGGTAGCACGACGGCGAGAGCCGTTGTGAGCGTCCTGCGGGGAGACACTGGCTCTCGCCAGCGTTCTACGGGCGAGGGTGTGGGGTAGCACGACGGCGAGAGCCGTTGTGACCATCGATCAGGCTTCTTCGATCATCACCCACATCCGCCAAGGGCCGACGGTTTTGCCAGTGGCGGCTTGCCAGAACCATTGGGAGACATCGCTACCGTTCCAGCCGTCGGCTCCTTCAATTCTCTGCCTGACCTCCCAGCGATGGTCTCCGCGGGAGGCGTAGAATCGGCGCCAGTTTCGTTCATAGCGGTCCTTCCACAAGGTTGCGTGTTCGATTGAGTATCCAGAGCCGCGAAAGCAGTCTTCGGCGGGGTGGACGGATCGGCTGGGTCGGTCGATTTCCCGGAGAAGGATGACGGAACCATCGACCTCAAAGAGACGGATGTGATCGCCGACGTCGGATAAAAGTTGGGCGAATCCTTCGCCGGAGGTAGCGATTGGTCCCGAGAAACGAGCATCCGAGGCGAGTTGCTCCCCTTGCGTTCTTCCAGAATCTGCGGGTAGATCGAAGACCGTGAAAGTCAGNGCGAGAAGACACCAAATAATGCCCGCGGGTCGAATGAACCTAGCATGATTACGGGTCGCCCAAAGCTTTGCCGGGCGTATCTCTTTCTCACCCTCTTTGCGTCTCAGTTTTCCTGCGACGAAGAGGATCGTGAGAAGCGCGAGAGCAAAAACGGAAAGGCCGACCCACTCGTGGGTCACTGGCCCGCCGGAATCCCGCCACTCCAAAAGAAAGAGGAGATTGATCCGCAGGGCATTGGCGAGAAAAAGGATCAGCCCGGAGAGGACGGTGAAGAATATTGAGCGCTGGAGAGAAAGGCGGAAGAGGGCGGCGATGAGTGCGCTAAGAAACCAACCGAACCAAAGGTATTTAAGCCCGCTGCACGGGCGGTCGATGACGATCTCGGAGCCTTCGATCCACATCGAGATTCCCTCGATGCGGACTGGGAGGCCGACGAGGTTGAGGGCCTGCACGCCCAACCATCCGCAGGCGTAGCGCAGCGGGTAGCCACAGTAGAACTCCAGGGTAGCGATGACCGGAAGGCTGAGAATTCCCAGACCAAGAATGGACGGTGGCGCGCCTCGTCGAATCGCCAGAATCGAGACCGAACCGACCAGGATTCCGGCCCGAATCAACGGATAGCTCGGCGCAACCCAAAGGGCGACCGCCGTTGCGATCGTCGCAATCCATTCGAGGCGGTCGGGGAAGGGCCCGATCCGGGATCCTGCCCGCAGCGAGCGGATCGGGAAAAATCCTGCCCAGGCAATGAGAGCCAGAATCCCGTAGGGCTCGTCGGAGCCGTCGCTCATCCGCTGAACATACCAGAGAAGTGTCGGTGCGCTCAGGATGAGAAACCCGGCGAGATAAAGGGAGGATTCCCACCAGTAACCCGGACCCTGAATAGCTCCGTGCTCCCCCTGTTTGTTGATTGAGGGCACCGTCTTAGACCCCTTTGCGGCTGCGACTACGGATGAGGGTGTAGGCGATTGCAAGAACGGTGAGTATCACGAGACCCCAAGTCGCAGGCTCGGGTGAAGCGGGGACTCCTCCTCCCACTGCCAACTTGCTTACGCCCTTGGGGAGGGGAAGGGGTTGCTTAACTGGGTGCAAGTCGCTCTCGGTCCGGGCAACGACCTCCTCGACTGCAACAAACGAAGTGAACTGAGTGAGAAGACGGTGTTTCAGACCGAGTGCAACAATGGCGGATCGAACTTTTTCTTCGCCGAGAAAGGGAAGATCATCGGAAAGGGCGCGGATCTTTTCCCGCGCCCAGAGAATGTCGAGGGACTCCGCCTCGGTCGGTAAGTCCTCGAGGGAAATTTCCTGCTCGAAGAGTTCCGGTCCACGGAGACCCTTGATGCGGAGCGTCCCCTTAAGCGGAGCTTCAAATTGGCCGATCATCCGCAGAGGGCGGCTGCTGAAGAGATCGGGTTGCTCGGCGGGTAGGATCTCCCGCACGGCAACTCCGTCAAACTCGATTTCGATGTCTGTGAGGATGGGGTTTTGAACCATATCGAGGAAGGAGCTGACCATCGTCCGACCCTCATCAGGATTGGTTGCGATGAACGCCTCACCGGCTCCGGCGCGGGCCATGCCCTCGATGAGGTGCCGGTTCACGGAGGAGCCGATGCCGATCGAAAACAGGTTCGCCTCACCGAGTGATTTGCGGATCAGCTCAAATGTCTTGTGCTCGACGGTGACATAGCCATCGGTCAGGACGATGATCGAGCGGGAACGGCCCTCCGGTTTTGGTTCGCTGAGAATTTTTTCCATCGCGGGAAGAATACGCGTGCCGCCCCCTCCTCTCTGATTTTTGATCCAGTGAAGAGCTCGTGAGCGGGTCGCCTCGTCGACCGAGACTGAGCCGCCGGGTGAAAAGACCTCGGCTCCACCCGCGAATGCGAAAATATTGAAGGAGTCGCCTTTTCTCAGATCACTGACGATGCCACCGATAATTTCCTTTGAGATATCGAGCGGAAATCCGCTCATTGATCCCGAGACATCGAGGAGAAAAAGATACTCCCGCGGAATGAGAGTGGTCGAGGACGCCCGGGCGGGCGGTTCGATATTGAGAAAAAAGTAGCCACCCTCGTCGTCGTTTTGGACGAGGAGGCTCGCTGCTGGCTCGGCATCTGCGAGAGAGAAACGGAGGATGAAGTCCCGGTTGTCGGAACGGCTCGTATCATGGAGCATCTGGACGATGGCTTCGTTTGGCGTGATATAGTCGGCATCGATCTCGTGGGTGGGGGAGCCGACCTTCGAGAGTCTTCCTCCCTGTAGGATCTGGATGGCCATCTCGAAGGTTGGAGCGGTCGGGGCGGGAGCGTCTGGCTGGATGAAGGGTGAGGAAATCCAGGCGGTGTTGCCTCCCGTCTTTGGGTCTTCGCTGTATCGTGGTCCGACCACCGTCGGAAAGACAAATTCGTAGAGGCCATCCGCCCGCTCGAGGGTCTCGGTGTAGGTCAACTCCACCTCGACCGTGTCGGAGGGGAGGATGTTGGCGACCTTCATTTGAAAGACGTTGGGGCGGTGCTGCTCGAGGAGGGTGGTGCGCTTGCCCTCCTGTTTTGCTTTTTCGTAGGTCTTACGGGCTTCTTCTTTTTCCTGAATCTCGGCGCGAATCGTTCGCTCGCCGACGCGGAAGAGGAGATCGCTGACCGCCGCGCGAGTGGATCCCGGAAAGACGTAGGATGCCTCGATGGGTAGCTCACCCTCGTTTCGATAAGTCTGGCGGATGACGACCTTTGCCATCGTGCCCTCAATCTTGACCTGTACATCGGTCGCCTTGAGAGGGAGTGAATCGATTTGCTCATCCGCCCCGCGAACCCAGAAATAGGGAGCTTCAGTTTGATCCCCGCTCTTGTCCAGCTCATCCGCGGAGAGGGCGGTTGAGAAGAACGAGGAAACGAGAAGGAGGGAAAGGCCGAAACGTTGAGAGACGTTCGGTCGCGAGAGAGGGCCAGTGGACTTTAGTATTTTCATTCCATGAGTAAACAGCACCGGGATGAGAGTAGGATGAACGGATTGTGAAAAGGAGGTGGAGAAACGGTGAAATCGTTCCGCACTTTCCACGGTTCCCTTGACTCGCTCGGAACCGAAGAGTCCAATCGTTGCCGTGCCACGGATATTGATCGTTGAAGATGAGCCGGCGATTGCCGAGACGGTTTCCTACGCTCTGGAAACGGAAGGGATGGAGGTTGAGTGGGCGTCGACCTTGCGGGAGGCCGAGCGTCAGCTGACTGCGGCGATGGACGCATCGCCATTTGATTTGATCATCCTCGATATTCTTCTCCCGGACGGAAATGGAATCGAGTTTTGCCGGGAGGTCCGCCGATACCATAGTGGCCCGGTTCTCTTTCTCTCATCGCGCTCCTCCGAGATCGACCGAATCGTCGGACTCGAGGTCGGGGGTGGGGATTATTTGACGAAGCCCTTCAGCCCCCGGGAGCTGACGGCGAGAGCGCGGAATTTGATCGGGAGGTCCGCTGCCTTGCCGTCGGGCACTTCGGAATCCGAGGAGCCGGGGGGACTCACCCTCAACGTAGATACCCTCGAAGTTTCGTTGGAGGGAGCCGCTCTGGTGCTTTCCGCTCACGAATGGCGGATACTTCTGGCCCTGGGGCGACGCCCTGGCCGGGTCTTCTCCCGCGATCAGCTCATGGAGGCCGCTTGGGACGATCCCGGTGCGAGTATGGATCGCACGGTCGATTCCCACATCAAAAATCTGCGGCGGAAATTTCGGGAGATCGCTCCCGGTCTGGATTTGATCCAAACTCATCGGGGCATGGGTTACTCGATCTCATCCTGTCGCGTGGTCAATGATAGACTCGGAAGATGAAGATCCGGACCGTCATCTTGTGCTCCTTCTCGATCCTCATTGCGACGGGTGCTGCATTTTTCTACCATTGGACCACGCAATCGATCCGGCCCTCTTATTTAAAGGTTGTGGAAGAGAGTCTTGTCGATACCTCCCGACTTTTTTCATCATTGCTTACCGATCGGATGGGCAACGGCGAAGATCTCACGTTTACTCTTGAGGAGCCCGCCCGGAAATTTCGTGAAGATCGTTTTTTCGCACAGATTTATGACGCTTCGAAGACCGAGTCGGACCTCCAGTTCTACGTAACCGATTCGCAAGGGATCATTCTTTTTCACTCGCACAGGAACGAAGAGATCGGAAAGGACTATTCCCGCTGGAACGATGTCCGGTTGACCCTCGAAGGAGAATACGGCGCGAGGTCCACCCGGCTTGATCCCGATGACCCGAGCACTTCTCAACTTCACGTGGCAGCACCGATCGTTTTGAAGGCGGAAATCGTGGGGGTGCTGACGGTGATCAAGCCCATTGGCTGGCCGTATCAGTTTATGGAGGAGGCGCGATTTCATATTCTCAAAGGAGTGATCCTCATCACGGTAGCGACCTTCCTCGTCGCTTTTCTCCTCTCCCGCTGGTTAACGAACCCGATTGAGAAGATTACGGGCTATGCGGCCCGGGTGAGTCGGGGAGAGCGAGCGGCCCTGCCGCGGCTAGGCGTGGCATCCGAGGTAAAGCGGCTGGGTCGGGCCGTCGAAGATATGAAAAACAGCCTTGAGGGGAAGAAGTACGTGGAGAGCTACGTGGCGAGCCTGACCCACGAGATCAAGAGTCCCATGTCGGGAATCCGGGCTGCTGCTGAAATTTTAAAAGAGAACCCTCCAGAGGAGAAGAGGCAGCAATTTCTCGAAATTATCCGGACGGAGGGCGACCGCGTCCACCGAATCATCGACCAGATGCTCACCCTCGTCGAACTGGAGGGTGCTGAGAGCCTGGATAAGATGGATCGGATCGAAATCCATGATCTTGCGAAGAGAGTCTGCGAGGAATTTCGGGCGCAGGCTGAAGTCCAAGGGATTTATCTGCAGGTGGGCGGAACGGGTGGAGGAGTGATCCAGGGTGACCGCCGACTACTGGAGATCGCACTCTCCAATCTGTTGAGCAATGCCTTGGCCTTTACGCCTGAGGGGGGCACGGTTGCCGTCGAGACGGGAGAAGATGAACGGTCGAGCTGGGTGTCGGTCAAGGATAGTGGCCCGGGTATCCCCGACTACGCTCGGAGCCGGGTCTTCGAGCGTTTCTACTCGCTCCCGCGCCCCAACGGCGGAAAGAAAAGCTCGGGTCTGGGGCTGACTCTTGCGCAGGAGATCGCCAGCCTGCACGGCGGGAGGGTGGAGCTCGTCTCTTCAAGCACAGAGGGGACGAACATTCAGATCGTCCTGGGCCATTTCAGGGGCTAGCTCGCTTTCTTCGAAGAAATCTGGAGGAGCTCGGAGAGGGCTTGCCGGAGCCGGAGGAGGTTCTCGTTGTCGAGAGGCTCTTCTTCCTGAATGCTTTCGATGTAGAAGGTGTCGTTCGCGATCCCGTTTTCGGTAGCGATGCGGGCGAAGGTGATATCGAAATCGTGCTCGGTAATGATTTTGGAGAGATTGAACAAGAGACCGATGTTATCGGTGGCATGCACCTCGATAATCGTCCGCTTCAGCGATAGTTCATGGTAAACGTTGACGACTGGCTCAAAGCGGACGGGCAGCTGAGCGGGACTCTTCTGGAAAAATTTCGACGTTTGTTTTCGCGCTTCCTTCTCGATCAGCTCGAGGAGATCCTTCCCCTCGATGAGGGAGGTTCTTACATGCTCCTCAAAGACCTGTTTTGTTTTGTCGTCCGTGACGACACCGCCATTGGGTGCTACTACGTAGAAGGTATCAATCGCGATGTGGTCGGAGCGGGTGATCGCTTTTGTGCTCAGGATGTTCAGGCCGCATACGCTCAAGGCCCCCGCCAGTTTGTAGAAAAGGCCAGCGCGGTCCCAAGTGACAACGTTGACGACCGAGAGTCCTTGCTCCTGATTATCCTTCCAGTCAATGATGGGGGCGAGTGCGCCGAGGGACTCTGCGTTTTGAATTCGGGCAAGGAGGTCGTGTACCATGCGGAGGTGAAGCTCAACCTCCTCGATTGAATTGTGAGCGAAGTAGCGGTCTGGAAGCAGGTTAAAGTGCGCCTCCAGCTCGTCGCGGGAGAGGTCTTTGGCGATGGGACGGCTGAATAGATCCGCTTCAATCATGTCGCGCTGCTCCTTCTCTTCCTGTTCGGCGTCGCGGTTGCTCTCGATGCACGCGAGCGTGCGGTGGTAGAGCATGTCGTGAAGAGACTGCTTATAGTTGTTCCAAAGGCTTTCCGAGGTGCCCCGCGCATCACAGTAGGTGTGGACATAGAGATACACGAGCTGTGTGCGGTTCTCGGTAAGATCGGCAAAAGACTGAATGGTGACGGGGTCATCGAGGTCAAACTTCTGCCAGAATCGTGCCATTTCTAGATGGTTTTCGATTATAAACAAAATTTGACTTTGTTGGTTTACCGGAACGCCCATCCGCTGAAGGATCGGCTCGGCCAGAACCCGCCCGCGGGCGTCGTGTCCTCTGATTCCATCGGCTTTTCCGATATCGTGCAAAAGGAGGATAAGATAGAGAAGAGTTGGGTGTTCGGTTTTGTGCAGAGCTTCGAGATATGAGGTCTGGGGACGCTCTTTTTTCTGAAAAACCTCATCGAGATGCTTGATGGTGTCCAGCGTGTGGATGTCAGCCGTGTACCGGTGGAAGAATTCATGCTGGACGAGGCAATTCAGTCTGCCGAATTCGGGGATGAGGTGACCCAGGATCCCGAGGTCATGCATCTTCGCCAGTGTGGGAAAAACCTTTCCAGCCTCTTGCAGGATCGAGCGGAAGCATCGCTGTAGGGCGACGGGCCACTCATCTCCGACAATCAGATGGAAGTAGTTCTCCTCAATCAAATCCTCGAGGTCGATGTGGAGGCAAGCTCCATGCTGCTGGGCGATCCGAAAGACCCGGACGAGTCGGAGGGGGTCTTCTCGGAAAACCGCTTCACTCCGGGCGTTTAGGACCCCTTCTTGTAGGGTGAATCCATCGATCTTCCGCCTGCGATGATGACGCCGGGATTCAATGGCCTCACGGATGCAGAACCGATCGGCTTTTACTGGTAGATTTCGCCGGAGAATATGATTCTCCACATGATAGGCCGTCCGCAGGATATTTTTGGCATGACCGTAATAGTCGTGCATGAAAGCTTCCACCCGCTCGAAAATATCCTTCTGGGTATAGCCCAATCGTTCGGCGATGATTGGTTGGCGCTCCAGTGTCAAAACGTCCGTTGCCCGCTCGGCGAGGAAGTGCAGGTCGATCCGGACTTTCAGCAGGAAATCGTAGGACTCCTTGAAAAGATCGGCACGGTCCCGGGTGAGGATGCCTTTTTTGACGAGGCTCGCCAGCTTTTCGGCATCATACTTGATCCGGCTCATCCAGAGTGCATTCTGGAAATCCCGTAGCCCGCCGACACCGTTTTTGATGTCGGGCTCCTGCATGTAGATTGAGTCGCCGGACTTGCGTCGCCGCTTCCGCTGCACCTCGATTTGTTCCTCGATATACCGCTCGGGATTGCGGTGATGATAGAGCGGGCGAAATTTCTTGAGGAAATTACGGTAAATGGCTGGGTTCCCGCAAATAAAGCGACTCTCGAGGAGAGCGTTCTTCGACTTCGGCTCCGCTGCGACCTCGTCCAAAACCTGCCGGATGTTTCGACTGGAGTGCCCAACCGTCAACCCGATGTCCCATAAGGGGTAGAGAAGTTCCTCGGTAAATACCTCCTGGAAATCATGCATCCGGGCGGTCTCCCGCTTGCCGGGGTAGAGGACCATGAGATCAATGTCGCTGTAAGGGCACAGCTCTCGCCGACCGTAGCCGCCGAGCGCGATCAGAGAGACCTGATCGACGCAATCCGGGAAGCGTTCGCGGGTCAGCCTTTGCGCGGCATCGAAAATTTCCTGGATGAGAACATCCAGCATAATCGACGCAGTTTCGGCCACGCGAAGACCGGAATCACCTTTTTGATGATAGCGTTCGACCATGATTCTCTCCAGACGGAGAAATTCCCGGTAGGCCTCGGTCCTTTCCTGGCGGGAAGGGATTTCACTCTCAAAGTGAATCCGGGAAGCCGCATGCGCCCGCACTCGTCTGAAAAGAGGATCCTCAACATTTTTCATTCTCGTGCTCATTGAGAGGTGGGTCCCTCTCTTCGTCAACCCGGGAACAAGATCATCCGCTGAGGGAGGAGGGGAGAAGGTCTTATTTCATTTCGAGGTACTCAATATTGAGATAGACTCTCCAGTCCGCGTCGCGGCCCCAGAAGCGAATTCGGCTCTCGATGAAGTCCCGCTCGTCCTCGAGGAACATTGGAAGAATCTCCCTCGAACGAATGGGCAGGGACGAGCTCCGGAGGTTGGGGCGCGACCGTGGGTTATCGCGAATTCTTTCCAACGCTCGCCGTCGGGCACTCGCCAGTGCCTTTTTCGCCGTTTCGCCATAGCCGACGACCATTTCTTTCACGCGAGTCGTGTCGGGTGGCTCGTAGATTTTGTGGGTGATCGTGAGGATGCAGTAGTCCTCTCCCTGAACGGAAGAAAGGCTGATTCCCTTCACTTTAAAAACGCCCTCCCGAGAGATCTTTGCGGCCTCGATCATGGCGATTCTCTCCGCCAACTGCGGTTCCCGCCCGAACGCCAGAACCTGCTCAGTGATGTCTTTGTTCGGAAGGAACTGTTCTTTTTCATCTTCGATTGAACTGGACTGGGCTACTGCCAGAACAGGCAAAGAGGACAGGAGGGCAAATGTCGCAAGAAATTTTTGAAATCGCATGAACGGGTGTTAGCAAAGGAATCCCCCCGAACCAAATCAAATCGGGCGGTTTTGAGGAGGGAGAGGGGAATGTAGCACGACGGAGGAGATTGTAGCACGGCGGCGATAGCCGTTGTGAGTATCCTGCGAGGGAAACACTGGCTCTCGCCAGCGTTCTACGCGGGTGAGTGGGGTGTAGCACGGCGGCGATAGCCGTTGTGAGCATCCATAGCGGAAATCATTTTCGGACCGAAGTTGTGCTTTGAGGGAAATTGTGCGAGAGAGTCCCTATGTATTTGAAGGGTATCGCGAATAGTGTCCCTGAGGCGGTGTTTACCCAGCGGGATTGCTGGGAGATTCTGAGTCAGAGTGATCGTTTTGGTCGACTGAAGAACCGGTCGCAGCGATTGCTCGAGAAAGTTCTCATGGGCGACAACGGGATTGATACACGGCGATTTGCGATGCCGGAGGTGGAGAACCTTTTTGATCTGGATGCGGGAAGTCTCAATCGGGGGTTTGAGATGCAGGCGCCGCGCCTCGGGAGAGAGGCGCTGGCGAAGGCTCTGGAGTCCGCAAAGGTGGCTGCGAAGGACGTGGACGCTCTCTTGGTGTGCACCTGCACTGGTTATCTCTGTCCAGGGGTCTCCAGCTACGTGGCGGAGCAGCTCGGGATGAGGTCCGATATTTTCCTCTCCGATATGGTGGGTCTCGGATGTGGTGCGGCTGTCCCTATGCTGCGCCAAGCCGATTCACTGGCTCGGGCAAATCCATCAATGACGATCGCCTGCATTGCCGTTGAAATTTGCTCGGCCGCGTTCTACCTCGATGATGATCCGGGGGTTCTCATCAGTCTCTGCCTTTTTGGGGATGGTGCCTCGGCGTCGATTTGGAAGGGTAATGAGGAAGGGGCTGGGGGCACGGGCCTGCGGTGTTTTGGGTTCGACACGATTCACAGTCCGCAGGACCGCGAACTTCTCCGGTTTCAGAATATGAACGGTAAGTTGAGAAACCGTTTGGATCGAGCGGTGCCAGTGAAGGCGGCCGGAATGGTCAAGACTCTCTTGGAGCGTTCCGGGTGTGATGAGGACGTGGATATCGTCTCTCATGCCGGAGGTCGGGATGTTCTCGATGAGATCGGCGAGGTGCTGGGCGATCCCGACCTCGGTGTGGCCCGTGAGGTTTTGCGGAACAATGGCAATATGAGTAGCCCGTCGGTCTTGTTCGCATTGGAGCACTATCTCGGTGCGAAAGAGGGAGAGGATTTGAAGGCGTGGGCGACTTCGTTCGGCGCGGGTTTCGCCTGCCATTCCTGCCAGTTCGAACGAGCTTAAAACGATTTATTGCGGGGTGTAGCCTTGTTCGATCAGGGTCTCCCGGAGAAGAGGTCGGAGGATTCTGGCGAGCTCGTTGTTCGCGTATCCGACCCAGGCGACGGGGCTTGTCGTGTCCAGTGGCGCGCTGAGAGGCTGGCCCCATGGATCCTCAATGACGCATCCGTAGGCAAAAGCGGCTGAAAGAGAGGCGAGGTCGTAGGGGTGGCAGGAGAGGGCGCGGGGCAGCGATAGACGGTCAAAGACGAGTGGTCTCACGTCGGCGACGAATCGGTCGCGGCCAGAGAGTAACTCGAATAGCTGGCCTCCCGACGAAATGTATTGATCGGTGAATACAAGAGGGGTGTCCGATGGGATTTCGGGGAGGTGTTTTTGAAGAAATTGGCTTTCGATTCGTTGAATTTCGTCGCGACCCTCCGGGAAAAAAGAGGAAAAGCTCGCGAATCCATGCCGAAGGTCTCTCGCCTTGGAGGGGAAAAGGTCGAGCGGTTCTACTGGATCCTGCATGCCATGTGAGCGCACGGCCTCGGAGAAATAAGAGCCATCCTCTAGCACCCAGCCGCAGATTCCATCTGAGATCTGTTGACGGCGGGTGGGAATCTCGACCATGGCCCCGGCCCTAAGGTCGGAGAGTGTCGGGGCGTGGGAAGTTTGCGGCGACCCCTCCGCCGCTCCCGCCAGCATCCATGCCGAGCGCTTGTCGTACATCAATCCACGCGTTCCGTCGATGGGATCGATCAGGATCGTAATCTGCGCAGTGCTGAACCCCCGCGGAAAGAGGATCCCTTTCTCATCTCCGAGTCCCTCTGCGATCACGAGCGCCGGGTAGTCGTCCGGCCAGTGGGCTTCAAACCAGGCGAGTAGACTCTCCTCGCTCACCCGGTCGATCTCATAAATGGTATCGGCCTGTGTGACTCGATGAATGCTGGAACGGTCCGCATTTGGGTGTTTTCTCTGATCGGCACGAATCCCCTCCCGAATGTGGACGCCGAGATCGAAGAGGAGGCGGGCGATTCGGCGCCAGTCGTCCGATGAGAGGTTTGAGGGTGGGTTCATCTGATTCCTAATCAGCCTCGCAAAGTAGATCCTTCGAGCGACTGTGTAGCCCCTCCAAGGTGAGGTGCGGATAAAAGGGGAGCTCGCCCATCCACGATTCCTTGACCCATTGGAAGCTTCCGCCCGTCACAAGAACCTTCGCTTGCTGATGATCGATTGATTCGACCTCTTCGGTAGTCGTTGCGACCAGCTCGCGGATCATTCCCGAAAAGCCCTTGGTGCAGCCGATTTCCATCGCCTCCTTCGTCGTTCGGCCAATCCCGGTGCGGCGATGAATGCTGTCGAGATCGAGTGGGGGCAGAAGGGCGGTTTTCTCGGTGAGATATTCGGAGAGAAAGGCAAATCCCGGTGCAATCACTCCGCCCTCGTATCCGTTGGTCCGCGTGACCACATCCAAGGTGACTGCGGTGCCCATATCGATAACAATGAACGGAGGCTCTGCATAGAGAAGGCCACCGAGGGCGTTGGCGATCCGGTCCGGACCGAGTTGAGCGGGTTTCGGGTATTGGATCCGGAGATTTCCCGCTTTTTCGTGAGTTAAGAAACGAATCGGCACACCCGCAGACTCAGCCTGTTCAGCGAGGACCTCACTGACCCGCGGGACGACCGAGCAGGCAATGATGCCATCGGGAGGGTTTTGACCCTTCGGAGTGATCAGGGTATTGAAGTCCAGCCGGGCCGACCTTGAGGGGAGATTTCCGTGTTCTACGAGTTGATCTGCCTCGAACCGGCCCCAGTGGGAGCGACTATTACCGATGTCAATGGTGAGAATGGAATCGCTCATTTTGACGGGCGGATGGAGAACGGAGGCTTTGGGCGGCTCTCTCTCAAGCCTTGAGGAGGGGTTCCAACTCAAGGCGAAGTTTTTCGTGGCTCTCGACTACGGGCCAGTCAGGTCGTTCTTCGCGCAGAGATTCGGGCGGGCGAAAGAGAATGGCTCGATCCGCCGATTCGAGCATGCTCACGTCATTGTAGGAATCGCCCGCCGCGTAGATCGAAAATCCTAGGCTACGGAAGGCTTCGACAGCCTTCTTTTTCTGGTCGGCTTGACGGAGCTTGTAGTCGATGATCCAGCCGTCGTCATCAATCACCAAGTCGTGACAAAAGAGGGTGGGGAAGCCGAGCTGCGCCATCAGAGGACCGGCAAATTGAGCAAATGTGTCGGAGAGGATGATCACGCGGGTCTCAGAACGCAGCCACGCCATAAACTCGCGGGCACCCTCCAGCGGTCTCATTTCTCCGATGACTTCGTGAATCGTCTCCACCCGGATTTCGTTGTCCCGGAGGATATCGAGGCGGTAGCGCATGAGCTTATCGTAGTCCGGCTCATCGCGAGTAGTCCGCTGCAGTGCCTCGATCCCCGTTTTCTCGGCGAGACCGATCCAGATTTCAGGAATGAGCACTCCCTCCAGGTCGAGCGTTACAAGATGCATCCGACCATTCCGGTCTCGTCGTCTCTCAATGTCAAGGCAGGGTGAAGGCCGTTTCATTCTCAGCGAAAGACGCTGAAAATGTTTATAGGGGCGTGAGGTGCGTCACCTCTATTGGCCTGAAAGGAGCCTCCTACTGGTCGGCAGAGGCCTCTGCCAGGACCTCATCTCCATCGAGGAAAAAGTGGATTACCATAGGGCGGCAGCAAACTTCGCAGTCGTAGTCCCAGCAGGTCGGGACTTCGTTTGCGGCGGGCCCGGGCAAATGGAACGTTTCAAAGCAGGTGGGACAGGTGACTTGGCAGTGCATGGATTGATGCCTAGGAACTAACACCCGAATGCCGGAGGTTCTCAACCCCGATTTGATTCGGGGAGCTCCGAATCTTGCCTCAAGCGTCGTCGAAACACTTTCGCGCCAGATCGCGGTAGAGCAGTGCTTGAGAGTAGCGGTCAATGTCTTCGGTAAGCTCTCCCTCGGAGTTTTTCACCAAGCGGGCATAATAGATTTGTGAGGTCAGCAGCTCTGGAGCGAAGATCAGGACATCACCGGGATTCGCAGATGACTTGAAGCCAGCCATCGCCCGTCGCCAGATCGCCTTAAAATCGGCCAGATAATCCCGAGCTTCACCCTGAGCGAGTCTCGGTCTTTGGTCGATGCTTTCAATGGGTGCTTGCATGATGCTGGAGGCGGCTATGCGGCCATGCATGAAGCCGATACGGTCAAAGATGGGTTGCATAAAATCGAGCTTGGCCTCGAAGTCGCCGTAGACCATTTCCTGCCCGCAGTAAAAGTGGCTAAAGTCCCCGTTGAAACGGACTTCGGGTATGCGTTTACAGAGTTGGACCGTGCGCCACATGTCCTGGGTGATAGTGGCCCGATGGGTTTCGATGAAGGTCGGTAGATCAAGGTTTTCGGACGCGGAGAGTATGGCATCGACCAGTCGATCCATTTCGGCGTCGCTTTCGGTGCCCCAACCGACATGGAGAGTGACGGCCTGATCGCCCCTCTCCTTGCGCTGGCGAAGTAATTCCATCGCCTCGTTTGGTTGGTTGACCCGACCGAGGCCACAATGAGGGAGGATGGCATCGTCGTAGAGTTCAAACCAGTCACCCACCTGGATGCCCTCAAACCCATCGACCGCTACTCGTCTCAATCGTTCCGAGTCGTCCGTTTCCGTGAACACAGAGGTTTCGGGTAATCCGAAGAGATTGTCGGTGTTCAGGTAGATCCGTAGTTTAGGGGCGTCCTGACTTCCGTCATTTAAATATTGTGACATAGTTTTCTCGTTTAAAATTCGTCGTAGGCGATTTGTTCTTCAGTGACGCCAAGGTCTTTGAGCATCTTGTTGCAAGCTTTGATCATCATGGGAGGACCGCAGAGGTAAAATTCAACAGCCTTGGGGTTCGGGTGGTTTTCCAGATACTGGGTTAGGACCACTTCGTGAATAAATCCGGTGTGACCCGTCCAGTTGTCCTCGTCCAGTGGTTCCGATAGAGCCGTGTGGAAGTCGAAATTCGCGTGCTCCTCGGCGAGGTTCTCGAAGTAGTCCTCGTAGAATATTTCCTGTTTCGAGCGAGCCCCATACCAGAAGCTAATCTTGCGGTGAGTCTTTTCGTTTTCCAGAAGCTGCGAAAGGTGAGCACGCAGGGGAGCCATTCCGGCGCCGCCTCCGATGTAGATCATTTCCTTTTGAGTCGGTTTGATGTGGAAGTCGCCAAAAGATCCGATTGCGGTAACCTCATCGCCTGGCTTCAGGTTAAAGACATAGCTGGATCCAACGCCTGGTGGACAGTCCTGCCCCGGTGGAGGGGTGGCGATCCGCACGTTGAATTTTAGCTGACGCTCGGTAATGCCGTTGCTGGCGAGTGAGTAATTGTTACGACGGCCATCTTCGGAATTGCTGACGGTTAGGTCGAAGACATGCTGCCGCTCCCAGACCGAAGCGTAAGGTTCAGGGACGTCGAAATCACGGAAGCGGATTTCTTCGTATTTCGGAATATCCAGCTGCATGTAGTCGCCCGGAGTAAAGTCGATCTTTTCCTCAGGGTCTACCGGCTCAAGAACCAGCTCCTTAATAAAAGTAGCCACGCTCCGGTTGCTTACGACTCTGAGTTTGAAGGTTTTCTGGTTTCGGGCACCGTCGCCACCCGCTTCCTCCACATTGAGCCAGATACGACCCTGTCGTTCTTCAATTGGATAGGTGGCCAAGCCCCGGCAAATCGGGGCGCGAGCAGGCGATCCATCTTTCAAATTAAAGCGACCGTTATGCTTGGGGCACTCGACGATCTTTCCTTTGACGAGGCCATCTGCGAGGTGGGTGTTCCCGTGCGTGCAGATTCCGTCGGTCGCGTGCAGTTGACCTTCGTCGTCGCGCATGAGAGCGAAGGTTTTCTTGTTGTAGTCAAATCGGATGACATCCTCAGAGCCCAGATCGGCCGCTGCACAGATTTCCAGCCAGCCCTTGTCATCGGTCCTGGCATCCGAGTGATAGGTTCCTTCATCGAGACGTTTCTTCGGCTCGGGAAGCTTGACCTTGACGTGATAGGTCGGGTCTTTTGTCTGCTTGATAATGGTCGGGATGATTTCCTTCCAGCAATCCAAGAGACCGTTGTAGCGCCGCGGCATGTCGTCTTTGACTAGCTCGTGCAGCTGCGGAAGGTTGTGATAGGGGACGAGCGGGAACATATGGTGCTCGATGTGGTAGTTCATGTTCCAGTACAGGAACCGGTGAACGATATTCGTGTAAAAGGTGCGGCAGTTCAGTCGGTGATCGAGGACGTTTTCGGCGAGTCCCGCGTGCTGGGTGTAGCCGTAAATCGGCATAAGCCAGCTACCGACGAAATTGGTCAGACCAACGAGCAGGAGAGGCAGGATGCTTCCGACTGCAATGGAGATTACAATTACCGCGGCATAGATCCCGACGTAAAAACGGGCTCGGCGATAGACTTTCGGAAACTCCGTTTCGGGAATGAAGGTCTTTTCCTCGTCCGCCATCTTCCCGGAAGCGTGCAGGAGGATGCGCTGATAATATTTGAGATAGACGCCCCAGTTGAAAAAGCTCAGGACGAAGGCTTTGAGATCCGGTGGGCGGGGGACAGCGATTTCGGGATCTCGGCCGACGATGATGGTGTCGCTATGGTGGCGGGTGTGGCTCCAGCGCCAGACCGTGGATTCGCGCATGACCATAAAGGAGGCTACCTCGTAGAGGGCGTTGTTCATCCAGTCGGTCTTGAAGGCAGTGCCATGACTGGATTCGTGCCACCGCGAGTCTGATGTCGAAGCGTAGAGTGCCGCGTAGCAGAGGTAGGGCGCAATCACCCACCAGCTGCCCCAGAGAGCTACCGTGAGCGCGGCGAATCCCAAAATTAAAGCAAACCAGATGAGAGTATCCCGAATGGCAGGTCCATCCTTGCGCTCGAGAAGCTTGCGCATCTCCTTGCGCGGCACGGGACACTGATACCAATCGGCCTCGGCCAGACCGAGTTCAACGGCGCGGTTGGAATTTTCGCCCGTGAGGCTGTAGTCGAGAATATTCGGCGGACGCATGAGGGTTGCGGTGCCTTCGCCGTGATCGAGATCCATTGGGTGTTCCATGACTTTTCAGTTATTCGGTCCTCCTTCGTCCTCGACGTTGTCGAGGCACTTCGGCGGATTTTAGTTATCGGTTGTTCAGTTCTCGGTTTGTTTAGGGGAGGGTGGTGAATTTGTAAGTGGTGATGTGGTGCTGGGGCTGATCCGGCTGAACCATGATATCGCCAAAGCCATCAGCTTGGGTGGCTTGCGGATAGCCCTCGCACTCCAGGCAGAATCCGCCGAAGGGCTCATACCGCGCACCTTCCTTGGCCGGGAAGTTCGTCTCTAGGGCTGCGCCGAAATAAGTCTGAAGGCAGGGGAGGGTGGTATGGACCTCAAGCCTCCGACCGCTTTCGGGATCTTCAACAGTCGCTGCGTGTTTGAGTGTATCGCTCGCTCCCAGCCAGTAAAGGTCGCCATGTTTCTGCCAGAGGAAGGGGATGACATCGCCCAGTTTGGTTCGTCCGCCAAGGTGGGCGGGCGTTTGGCTGATATCGATCAATTCATCCTGAAGGGCCATGGCTTCATCGGAGCGAAAGGCTTGGCTGCTGGATATTTCGGCCAAATGTTCCAAGATATTGCCCTCTCCGTGACCCCGGAGATTGAAGTAGCTGTGATGGGTCAAACTGGCTGGAGTGTGTTGATCGCTTTGAAGCACCGTCTCGTAAACAAACTCATTTTCGTCGGTAATGCTGATGATCACCTCGCAATCCAAGTTGCCCGGATAGCCGTTCTCCAGATGTGGGCTGTGATATTTAAGGGAAATTCTTGGGGCCTCATCCCCTTCGCTCAAGGGCTTTGCCGTCCAAATTTTAGAGTGAAAGGAGTCGGGTCCACCGTGAAGGTGGTTCACGCCTTCATTGGTGGGTAGTTGGAAATCTGTATCTGCTATTCTCAATTTTCCTCCGGATACTCTTCCGGCGATACGACCCACAGTGGCACCCATGTAAAAAGGATCGTTGAGATAATTCTCCAAAGTGTCATAGCCCAAAACCACATCCGTCTTTTCGTCAGCCTCGTTGGGAACTTCGATGCGTCGAACGATTGCACCATAAGAGAGAACCTCAAGTTCCAGACCTCCCCGCCCAGTCAAAGTCCAGGCCTCCACGGTTTCGCCATTTGGATGGCGACCGAAGAAACGCTTCGAGATGTTGGTAGGGGATGGTGTCATCNTAGGAAGGGCTGTTAAATGCATTCAGCAGGTGAGATAATACCTGTTATTAGATCGTTTGTCCTCTTGTAATCTGACATAAATTTATCATATTTTGTCCATCATGAAGGTGTCGCTGAATATCGCTCGAGAATATGATGGATTCCTGTTTCTAGCTGAGTCAGCGCGTAATCCACCGATCTTATTCAGTCACTGCCATGAGGAGCTCGAGTTGAATCTTATCGTAAACGGTGAGGTGACTTATGTTTTGGATGGGCGTAGCTATACCTCCGGTCGAGGCTCTTTGCTATGGATGTTTCCCTCGCAGGAACATCAACTGATCAATCGCACTCCGGATGCGGAATACTATGTCGCTGTGTTTAAACCGAATTTGATTGAAAGAGCCTGCAAGAGTCGCGCTTATCGAGAATTAAAAGAAGAATCCCCGCGAAGGGATGGGCTGCTGCGAAGTATCTTAAAGCCCACTCAAATGACTCGCTTGGAAAGTCTGATGGAGGCAGCCATGGAGGGGTCTATCGATGCGGACATCCTCAACAGGGAAGGGGGCTTCGGGATCGAATCGGATTTTAGATACAGTCATCCGGATCCCGATGCCTTGAATGCGGGTCTTCGGTATCTACTATTGCTGAGTTGGCGGTACCAATCCGAGATGAACTCCGGCGCGGAAAGCCATGCGCTGCATCCATCCGTGCGAAGAGCGTTGGCTTTTCTTAGCGAACAAGATGAGAATGAATCGCTCGAGTCTCTGGCCAAGCGATGTGGAGTCAGTGCGGCGTATTTGAGCCGAATCTTCCGGAGGCAGGTAGGTATCCCACTGAGCCAGTATCGAAACAGTCTTCGCCTAGGCCGCTTTTGGGAGTCCTACTCACAGGAAAGTTCCCGAACATTGACGGAAGCCATGTTCGCAGCTGGGTTTGGAAGTTACGCGCAATTCTACCGAGTCTTCAGAGAGGCCTACGGTCGCGGTCCCCGCGACGTTCTGAATTAGTTCCAGAGACCCGGCAAAGAAGCAATTGGCTAGAGCCTAGCTTCGATTTGAGCGCAGTGGGCAAGCATCTTGAAATTCGAATTGCCTGATGTAGACCCCGCGTTTTTAAGGATGGAGCCACCTGTCGGGGTCGAACCGACGGCCTGATGATTACAAATCATAAGCTCAGATTGAGCTACCGTTGATTTTCAAGCACTTATGAAGCACTAAAAAGCACAAAAGCGCACGAAAGGGCTTGAAAATAGGCAGTAATAGGCAGTAGAGTGTTTTCATGACCAGCAAAGCGACCCGAAAAAGAGCACCTAAAACACCGCCGATGACACCCAGGAGAGATGCGTCTGGAAAATGGATTCTGAATGTCCCGGCTGCCAAGTCCTCAACCGGGAAAAGGCAGCGATTATTCTTCGATACCCGTAAGGCAGCAGAGATCGAAGCCGAACGAATCAAAGGCATGGCGAATCAGTGGGGATCGACTGGCAGGAAGATAAAGGCATCACTGGCAGAGGATGCAGCCAAGGCCGCTGAAATCCTCGAAGGTGCCGGGATAGATATTTCGCTCTACTCACTGGCAAGGGCCGAAGTTGAACGGCACCAGTTCCGTGGGAAGTCGGTTTCCTTGGATGAACTGTTCCGAAGATTCAAAGCGAGCCGGGAAAAGAAGTCTGACATTCACCAAAGGAGCATACGCAAGACCACCGAGAAGATTTCCGAGACCATCGGAGGGGGTGTCCTTGTCTGCGATCTGGATCACAGCACACTCCGGGATGCTATCAATGAATCCTATCGGACACCCCACAGCTTCAATTTTTGCAAGCGCACGATTTCCCCTGCTTTTTCAATGGCAGTCCGGGAGGGCTGGACAACTGAAAACCCCTTCGACCGGATCGAGACGATGGACACAGGACGGCATGAAGTGAAGATCCCGCCGCTGAACTCGATTCGCAAGCTGATGACCAGCTTCGAGGATTACACCGAAAAGCAGAATCGGAAGGGCCTGCCAGAACTCCGAGAGGATTTGCAGGTCGATTGCACAGGGGCGATGCCAGCAATCGCTTTAATGGCCTTTTGTGGAGTCAGGCCAGGGGGAGAGATAGGAAGGTTATCATGGGAGAATATCGACATGAACGAGAGGACAGCCTTCATTGAGAATACCAGCGCGAAGACGAACAGGAGCAGATTGATTACGTTGACAGATACCGCCTTTGAATGGCTCTCGACGGTGCCAGTTGAAGACAGGCAAGGAATGATTACTCCTACCAACTGGAAACGAGTCTGGCAGGCTTTAAGGATCGTTGCCGGGATCAGAGATTACACTGACGGATTGCGAAAAGCTTGTGCCACCGCTCACTTGCTGGCCTTCGGGGATATTGCGCAAACGAGGGCTTTAATCGGTCACGAAGTAGGGGACACGATCTTCAACAACTACAAAGGCCACATGAGCAAGCGGGATGCGTTGGCCTACTGGAATATCACCCCGACCGGGACGAAGGTTCAGCTCAAGGCGGTTTCGTGAAGAACGATTACATACCAGTATCCGAACTTGTCCGGTCGAAGATCGAGCGCGAACTCGACCGATGGGAAAAGGACCACGGCACCCGCCCGGACTTTGGCCCGGACGAAACACGCGCCGCCGTCCTGACCCTTGCCGCGAAGTGGTCCGAGAATAACGCCGCCATCCTGACTCAGCGGCACCTTGACGACGATCATCCTCCGCAAATGGCATCTACCGATGCGGAAAGTTTAGTGCGGTTCATTTCCCTCTATCCCGAGTTTGCCCTAGGCGATGGTAAACGGGCCGGATTCCTTGCCAAGCTTCGGGGCTGGCTGATGCGTCTGGATGGATTCGACCTTGCCGAGTCCAGGGGCGATACCGCCGCGACAAATTCAGAGGATGCCTTAGGCGTCGTAGGTGGTCTGTCGGTATCCGGCGAAGGATTACGGAAGCGAAGGCAGCGACGCGGGACAAAAAGCCGGAAATAAGTCCAAGTGACCTTGTGCGGTTGACGGCATTTGCCTAAGATCGCATGAACACTACAAACACCGCACAAGAGCCGCCAAGGCTTATCACAAGACAGCAAGCCGGAACACGGTATTGCTTTTCCATTCGAAAGATTGACGATCTGATTTCCGCAGGGGTTCTTCCCGCGATCAAGTTGTCCAAGAAATGCGTACGAATCCCGGTAGCACAAGCCGATGAAGCCTTTGACCGTCTGACGGTGGGAGGTGCCAAGTGAGCCGCCGGGGACCGCGCCGAAGCAAACTCACCGGCACAGGACGCGCCTTGTCCCGGCGATCACTGCCACCATGGGCACCAGAGCGACCACTGACAAATGGTGAGGTTTTCTGCCTTCTAAAATTCGGTCGATTGCCCGATGGACGCAGACCACAGGGGACCGGGTGGAAAGGAGGTCGATCATGAGCACGGTCTATGAGACTAGTCCAATAAAACGAAAAAGGCGGTCCAGTGCAGAGATGGAGACCTTCAGGGAATCCGTTTCGGAGGTTGTCGGTGAAATCACAGTTTCGCACCCGACGACAATAAGACACCTGTTCTACGTGCTCGTCGGTAGAGGCGTTGTCGATAAGACCGAGAAGGCTTACAAATCTCTTTGCGCCAACCTTTCCAAGTGGAGGCGCACGGGCGATATTCCTTTCGAGGCATTTGTTGACGGAACCCGATACCACATCCGAAGCGACCGCTTCGACAATGCCGACGATGCATTATACAATTGCGCATTAAGCTACCGCAGGAATCTTTGGCAGGATCAGCCTTACTACGTTGAGGTATGGTGCGAAAAGGATGCCATAAGCGGGATTCTCCACAGGGCTTGCGAATCTTTCGGAGTGCCCGTGTTCTCTTGCCGCGGATTCGCCTCAATATCCAGCCTCATGCATTGTGCCGACCTCTTTAAGAAACAGGAAGATTTGGGCAAGAAGCCGATTGTCTTCTATTTCGGAGACCTTGACCCCAGCGGCATGGCGATAGACAGCAAGGCGCGGGAAACACTTTCCGAAGACTTCGGAGTCGAAGTAGATTTCCGGCGTTTATCTGTGAATCCAACGCAAGTTGAAGAACTAAGTCTTCCTACTCGCCCAACGAAAACGAGTGATACAAGGGCAAAAAATTGGAAGGGCGGATGCGTGGAGGTGGACGCACTTTCATCTGAACAGCTCGTTCACCTTGTGTGTGCCCGGCATGGGCGCGTTGTAATCGGGTTAAAGTCCCGTGTATCATGAACCTATATAAAATACAGAT
>JGI12210J13797_11055964_pt1 | contig 32453 bp, 21 predicted proteins | sample ElkSlonscriptome_3_FD_13797 | JGI IMG/M metagenome (IMG submission 13797) | reverse complement strand
CGCACAAGAGCCGGGTTTACGGGTTGAGCAAAGACAGCGCTTATTGGAGGCTCTATTACAGTTGTTGCTCTCCATCTATATTTTACTATGTTCGCTGCGCTCACGCGCTATCCTTTCCTACCCTGAAGAGAGTAGGGACTGCCGCGATACCGTTCAAATAAGCGTATTCAAATAACTTCAGGATATCAGTATCTATCTAGCTAACCCTGGACAAGGTGATACATTAAAGGACCGGCATCGCGACTTGCGCTCTGCCGCCACCCGTCATTGAATATCCCCAAGCAGCGCAAAAATGGTCCAGGCGAGCGATTCAGCATCAACCATCCCCCATAGCGATCTGGGTCTTCCCATCGATTCTATGGTCCCTCCCTTCCAGCTGCCTAGCGCTGAGGATGACACCATTTCAGATGTGGAGTTTCAGCAGCAGGTCACCTTAGCATGGCAAATTTGTCATCGGTTTGATCTTCGAACCGACATTTGGCGGGGGCAGATTCTTAAAGCGGTGCGCGATCGCGAAAGCCAACGCGGGGAAGGCCGGGGCAGTGGCTTCCTCAACTGGCTCAAGGATCACGAAATCAGCAAATCTCAAGCCTATCGGCTGATTGAGCTGGCCGACAGCGCCGATGCAGTGTTCGAAGAAGGCTGGCTGCAGCCTGAAGATGTGAACCAGTTTAGTAAGCAAGCCTTTGTTGAGGTGGCCCAAGCGGCCCCAGAGGTGCGCCAACTGGTCAGCGAGGCCGCCCAGCGTGGCGATCGCATCACCCGGCAAAACGTGCGCCAGCTGTCGGACGATTGGAGCGCCATGACTTCAGAGCTCGTGCCGGACAACCTGCGGCAAAAAGTGGCCAATGAAGTGATTCCCACCCGCTATGTCGGCCCCCTGGTAAAAGAGCTGGAAAAGCTGCCCCAGTCTCATCAGTCCTCACTGCAGGATGAGCTAGAGGAAAGCCCCGACCTCGATACCCTCAAACAGGTAACGGCAGATGCCCGCTCCCTAGCGAAATATCTCGATGCTGCCGAGCAGGTCCAGGCCATCCGCGAGTCGGTCAATATGGAAGCCGCCCTAGATGAAGCACTGCGGGTGGGCTGTCTTATGTCCGTTGCAGACATGGTGCAGCAGGCCGGGCAGCTAGAGCAGGCCATCGCCAAACTGTATACGACCTGGAAGCGAGTCGTCCAGCTGTCAGAGCGGGTGTATGTTGACAGCGGTGCCAGCACACCCCACCTGCGATCGCTACTGGCTCACCTTGAACCCCTGACGGGGGATACGGTGGAACTCCAGATGGGTGAACCTGACAGCAGCTTCTTTCGGCAAGTCCGGCTCACCATCAATGATGAAACAGAGTAGCTCTTTATATACCTAAAAGGCCCAGTCAGTGACCGGGCCTCAAAGAATCGGAGCGGCGGGATTTGAACCCACGACCCCCACTACCCCAAAGTGGTGCGCTACCAAGCTGCGCTACGCCCCGTAATGGCTTTCAATTGTAGCATGGTAATTGTCCGTTACAGCACTTAGTTTTGAATACGCTCTTTAGCCTGTGCTTCAAACCATCGAATAATCTGCTCTAGGGTTAGCGCTTCAACCGGAATATCGCTCTCTTGAGCGGCATGATTCAGTGGCTTGCGGGACGACAGCACAAGCTGCACAAAGAACGGCGTGAATGAGCCGTCGGTATCTAGGCCTTGGGCCTCGGCCTGGGCTGAGATGGGCTCTTGATTGACCCAGTCAGCTACTTGGCCATCGCTCACCTGGGCAATAGTAATGCCATTGTGGTGAGCAATTTGCTTCAGCACTCGGAGCGAATAAATGGCCGCGCGGGTGGAGAACCGCTCACTGGCGGTCATCAGCGCTTGGTCTACAGCCATTGATTCTTCTACGGTTAGGAAGTCACTCGGAGAGGAGTTGGTCATAGCGTTGTTATTATTTGTCGTAAATCTTTGTCGTAAATCTATCGCATTGACGTCTTTTGATTGGCCGAGGTGTCGCGAATCAGATAGCCGCACTGATGCTCTCCGTTCGCGAGCCAGTGGGTACGCTCTACCGCAACGTCATCCAACGCAACCTGGAACATCTCTAGCTCGTGGCCGCAAACGCTAGGAAATGAGCGGGCCACATGGGAAATAGCGCAGTTGTACTCCGTGATAATGAACTGGGGACCGCAGGCACTGCCTGCATTATCTGCCTCGGGTACCATATGCCACTCTGCCATATATCCTTCCTGCTGACGCAGCACCACCAGACGCTTGACGCGCTCTTCTAGCTCCCCCATTCCAATGCGATCGCGATAGTCTAGGGCTTTGCGCATCCACTGCTTATGTAATATGGTGCCCACCTCTTCAGGGCCAACGGTCTCGGCAAGGGTGTTGAGCAGTGATAGGGCAAAGTCATCGTATTGGTCGGGGAGGCGATCGCGGCCCTGAGGGCTGAGGCAATACTGATGCTGTGGTCGCCCAATACCAAGCTGGACAGTCCGGTGTTTGATGAGTCCCTCTGCTTCTAAATCCTTGAGGTGACGCCGGGTTGCCTGGGGACTGATATTGAGGTGGCCTGCTAAGTCCTGAGCACTAGCTTGCCCTCGCTTTGCGAGATGCTGCAGGATGTCTTCCTTACTAGAGGGGGTGTGGCTTGCCGTCATCGTCCGCAATATCTACTTGTGCTTGGATCTACTTGTGCTTGGGGCTACTTATGCTTGAGGCTATGGGCACCTGCGTTTGTATACTCTTGTCAGCTGCCGAGGGTAGCTGCGAATTGGGAAGTTGTCCCTTAAGGATGTAGTTTAGAAACGTAAATGTTGCTAAATTGATCTAGAATGCAAGATGTGAGATGTAATTAAGCAACATTGCCGTTGCTTTAATTATAGCCGCAGTTGTTCGCCCACAGCTTCACCTATGACTTCATCACCTCAAGCCCAGACCGAGCAGGCCACAGACAAAAGCCTAGAGGCCATGCGCCACTTCTCCGAAACCTACGCCCAGCGCACGGGCACCTATTTCTGCGTCGACCCGGGCGTTACGGCTGTCGTGATTGAAGGCCTGGCGAAACATAAGGATGATTTGGGTGCGCCGCTGTGCCCCTGCCGCCACTACGAAGACAAGCAGGCAGAAGCATCGGCAGCCTACTGGAACTGTCCCTGTGTCCCCATGCGGGAGCGAAAGGAATGCCACTGCATGCTGTTTTTGACGCCAGACAATGATTTCGCTGGGGAAAAGCAGGACATCACATTTGATGAAGTCCGCGAAGCGACAAATCAGTATTAAGGGGTTATCGCGCCGATGCCCAACTACTCCGTCGACATCTGAGCAATCTATACCCAAGTAACCTATGACTGCCACGGTTAAATCTTTAGTTAATCAACCCTATAAGTACGGCTTTGTTACCGACATTGAGTCTGACACCATCGCTGCTGGCCTCAGCGAGGATGTGGTCCGCCTCATTTCGGCCAAGAAAAACGAGCCGGACTTTCTGCTTCAGTTTCGGCTAAAGGCGTTTCGCCGTTGGCAAGGGATGACAGAGCCCAGCTGGCCCCATGTGTCTTACCCAGCCATCAATTATCAAGACATCATCTACTATTCGGCCCCGAAGAAGAATGAGAAGTTGGGCAGCTTGGACGAAGTTGACCCAACGCTGCTGGAGACGTTTGAAAAGCTGGGTATCCCCATCTCAGAGCAGAAGCGCTTGAGCAATGTGGCTGTGGATGCGGTGTTTGACAGCGTCTCTGTCGCAACGACGTTCAAAGCGCAGCTGGCAGAACATGGAGTTATTTTTTGCTCCATCGCTGAAGCGGTAAAAGAGCGGCCAGACTTGATTGAGAAGTATCTCGGTAGCGTGGTCCCGGTGGGGGATAACTACTTTGCTGCACTCAACTCGGCGGTGTTTAGCGATGGATCCTTTGTCTATATTCCCAAGGGCGTTAAGTGCCCCATGGACTTGTCCACTTACTTCCGCATCAACAACGGCGACTCGGGTCAGTTCGAGCGGACGCTGATTGTGGCGGAAGAGGGTAGCTCGGTGACCTACCTAGAAGGTTGCACGGCTCCCATGTTCGATACCAATCAGCTTCATGCTGCGGTGGTAGAGCTAGTCGCCTTGGATAATGCCGAGATCAAGTACTCGACGGTGCAAAATTGGTACGCTGGCAACGAAGAGGGCAAGGGCGGCATTTACAACTTTGTCACCAAGCGCGGCCTATGTCAGGGCACAAATTCCAAGATTTCCTGGACTCAGGTGGAAACTGGGTCAGCCATCACCTGGAAGTACCCCAGTTGTGTTCTCGTGGGCGACAACTCGGTAGGCGAGTTTTACTCCGTCGCGCTGACCAACAACATGCAGCAGGCCGATACCGGCACCAAAATGGTGCATGTAGGCAAGAACACCCGCAGCACGATTATTTCCAAAGGAATTTCGGCAGGTCAATCCAAAAACAGCTATCGTGGCCTGGTCAAAGTTGGCCCCAAGGCAAAGGGAGCGCGAAATTACTCTCAATGCGACTCCATGCTGATTGGCGATCGCGCTGAGGCCAACACCTTTCCTTATATCCAAGTGCAGGAGAATAGCGCCAACATTGAGCATGAAGCCTCTACCTCCAAAATTGGTGAGGACCAGCTGTTTTATTTCATGCAGCGCGGCATCGCCATGGAAGACGCCATTTCAATGATTATCAGCGGTTTTTGCAAAGATGTGTTCAGCCAGCTACCCATGGAATTTGCGGTAGAGGCAGACCGGCTGCTAGCTCTAAAGCTAGAGGGCAGCGTCGGGTAGGCAAGATTTTAGGAGAATAAAACGAGTGACACAACCGATTCTGCAGGTGGAGGGGCTGACGGCTAACGTCGATGGCACCCAGATTTTGAAGGGGCTAGATCTGACGATCAACGCTGGAGAAGTCCACGCTATTATGGGGCCTAACGGCTCAGGGAAAAGCACCTTTTCTAAGGTGTTGAGCGGCCATCCTGACTACGAAGTTACAGGAGGCAGCGCTACCTTCCAAGGGCAAGATTTGCTGGCCCTAGAGCCCGAAGTGCGATCGCGGGAGGGCGTCTTTCTAGCCTTTCAGTACCCGCTGGAAATTTCTGGCGTTTCCAACCTAGATTTTTTGCGGGTGGCCTATAACGCCAAGCGTAAGCACCGAGGCGAAGAAGAGCTAGACGCGTTTGACTTTGACGAACTGATTCAGGACAAGCTGGATATCGTCAAAATGAAGCCTGAATTTCTCAGACGCAGCGTCAACGAAGGCTTTTCGGGGGGCGAAAAGAAGCGTAACGAAATCCTGCAGATGGCTATCCTAGACCCGACCCTAGCGATTCTNGACGAAACCGATTCTGGTTTAGATATTGATGCGCTGAAAACGGTGTCGGAAGGCGTCAATCAAATTGCGAACTCCGAAAATGGCATCTTGCTGATTACCCACTATCAGCGGCTGCTCAACTACATCGTGCCAGATTATGTGCATGTGATGGCGGCGGGTCGCATCATTCGCACTGGCGGCAAGGAGCTGGCCCATGAGCTAGAAGAGCGGGGCTACGATTGGGTGTTAGAAGGTGCGGAGGTTACAGCATGACTGTCGCGTCTGATTCCACATCAAGTACGGGGGTTGCACCGGCTTCTCGCCGCGATTTAGGGACTTTGCTGGCGCTGCGATCGCCCCTAGCGATGACCGATTCAGCCTTAAATCAATGGCTCAGCACCCTGCGCAGCAAGGCCGAAGCGGCGCTGAAAAGCCAGCTTCTCCCCACTACTCGCGACGAAGAATGGCGGTTCACTGACGTGACGCCCTTGGTTGACCTACCGCTGCGATCGCCAGAGGTCAATACCGTTTCGGCTGAAGCCTTAGCGAGCTACCGTATCCCGGATGCTCTACAGCTTGTGTTTGTCGACGGACGCTACGCTCCCGATCTGTCCTCTGCCGGGGCGACTGGCCCCACCACCGGCCTCACTGCAGGCTCGTTACGGAGCTGGACTGGCCCCGAGCTCAGCCCTTACCTGGCCCAGCAGCAGGCCCTAGAGCAGGCGTTCACGCAGCTCAACGCTGCTAGCTTCAGCGACGCGGCGGTGATTTTCCTGGCACCAAATACTGTACTGGAGCAGCCTGTACATGTGCTGTTTGTCTCCACGTCGGCAGAGACCTATCTAACCCACCCTCGCGCTCTGGTGATTGCGAGTCCCCACAGCCAATTCACGTTGATTGAAGACTTCGTTGGCCTGGGTGAAGGAGCCTATGTTAGCAATAGTGTCACCGAAGTCTATGCGGAGGAAAACGCTGAGGTTGTTCACCTGCGGCTGCAGCGCGACAATACCAGCGCCTACCACATCGGCAAAACGGCGGTCTCTCAACAGCGGGATTCTCGCTACACCTGCCACGCCGTTAGTTTAGGCAGCAAGCTCTCTCGCCATAATCTAGAGGTGTTTCAGCAGGGACCACAGACGGATACCACGCTCAATGGTCTCACCTTAACCACTGGCGGGCAGCATGCTGACACCCACAGCCTGATTCGCTATGCCCATCCCCACGGCACCAGCCAGCAGCTGCACAAATGCATCGTTGCCGACCGTGCCCATGCCGTATTCAACGGCAAAGTAAAGGTGCCCCAGGCCGCCCAGCTTACCGATGCCAAGCAGCTCAACCGCAATCTGCTGCTCTCCTCGAAGGCCCGCGTGGACACCAAGCCTCAGCTTGAAATTGTGGCGGACAACGTCAAATGCACCCACGGCGCTACGGTAAGTCAGCTTGATCCGACGGAGGTATTCTACCTTCAGAGCCGTGGCATCGATGCGGCCCAGGCTCAGACGCTGCTCATTCGCGCCTTTGCTGGAGAAATTATCGACGCGCTGCCTGTTGAAGCTGTGCGATCGCAGATTGTCGTTTGCGTTGCCGCCCTCGCTCCCTAGATTCGCACCTCATCCTCAATCCTCCTCACACCATGACCGTCACCCAAGAAAGAACTCTAGCCGCAAAGCTCCGCCCCGATTTTCCAATCTTGCATCAGCAGGTCAACGATAAACCGCTGATTTACTTAGATAACGCTGCCACGTCCCAAAAGCCCAAGGCTGTTCTAGAGGCGCTGGAGCGCTACTATTCCCTAGATAATGCCAATGTTCACCGAGGAGTCCACACCCTCAGCGCCCGAGCTACAGACGCCTATGAAGGGGCGCGAGACAAGGTCGCTACCTTCGTCAATGCGGCTCACCGGGAAGAAATCATCTATACTCGCAACGCCAGCGAGGCGATCAACCTGGTGGCTTATGCCTGGGGCTCGACGCTCAAAGCCGGAGACGAAATCATTCTGTCGGTGATGGAGCACCACAGCAACTTGATTCCCTGGCAGCTGCTGGCTCAGCGTCGGGGCGTGGCGCTCAAGTTTGTGACGCTCACTGATGATGAGACCTTTGATCTAGAGCACTACCGGTCTCTGCTGTCAGACAAAACCAAGCTGGTGGCCGTCTCCCATGTCTCCAATACCTTAGGCTGCGTCAACCCTGTGCGGGACATCATCGATTTGGCCCATGATCGTGGTGCTAAAGTCCTAATTGACGCCTGTCAAAGCGTGCCCCACATGGCGGTCGATGTACAGGCCATGGATTGTGACTGGCTCGTAGCCTCCGGCCACAAGATGTGTGCGCCCACCGGCATTGGTTTCCTCTACGGCAAAAAGGATGTCCTGCGGGCCATGCCCCCCTTCTTGGGCGGTGGGGAGATGATTGCCGATGTGTTTCTAGACCACGCCACCTACGCCGATATTCCCCACCGGTTTGAAGCTGGCACCCCTGCCATTGCCGAAGCGATCGCCCTAGGGGCCGCTGTGGATTACCTGAGCGATATAGGTATGGACACCATCCATACCTATGAGCAAGAGCTGGCGGGCTACCTGATGCAGCAGCTCACCAGCATCCCGGAAGTGCGGGTCTACGGGCCTAAAGCCACCGAGCGAGCAGCGCTGGCCTCCTTCACTGCCGGAGCTGCCCACCCCCACGACCTATCCACTATTTTGGACCAATGTGGTGTGGCGATTCGGGCCGGTCACCACTGTACCCAGCCGCTCCATCGCCTTCTCGAGGCTCAGTCTACAGCTCGCGCCAGCCTCTACTTCTATAACACCCGCAGCGATGTAGATGTCTTTATCGCGGCCCTAAAAGAGGCTATTGACTTCTTTTGCGGTCTCGGATTTTAGGTCGTTCGCAAACATTCTTAAAGCTAATTTACCCATCTTTCTCGATAAGTATGGGAGAATCCCCAGCAATCACCTAGATGCAGGGGATGCCTATGGAACGACTCTCATGGCTATCGCGTAGCGCTATATTGGCAACAATGCTGCTGCTGAGCGGACGTTCGGCTGTAGCCCAGCCCGCCCAGAACCCAGCTTTAGGTCTCTTGACTACCCAGGCCCCTGAAACGGTAGAAGCAGCAGCCTACATTTTTGTGCATCCGGTTCGAGGTAGCGATCGCGCCACTGGTGATCAGGCGGCTCCCGTGCAAACAATCACCCACGCCCTATCCCTTGCTGCCCCAGGCACGACGGTGATGCTGTCCCCTGGGCGCTACAGCCGAGGGACGGGCGAGCGGTTTCCTCTCCGCATCTCAGAGGGGGTCACCCTTGAAGGGGATGTTGCCGCCTATGGGGACGGGGTTGTTATTATCGGTGGCGGTGATTTCGCCAGCAGTATAGCTGGGCGGCAAAATGCAGCGGCGATCGCCTCAGGCACTGCGATGGTCCGAGGTATAACGCTGTCGAACCCAGAGGGCCATGGATTGTGGGTTGAGTCTGGTGCTGTTGTGGTGAGCCAATGCCTATTCTGGGGCAGCCGCCAGGACGGTATTGCTGTTGGGGGCAACAGCCGCCCCAGGATTCGCCACAATCGGTTCTATCAAAACCGGGGCAATGGGATTGCGGTTCGGGGGACAGCAGCGCCCTTGATCCAAACAAACCGTATCGAAAACACGGGCTATGGCGTGGCGATTCAAGACGAAGCTACTCCGCGACTGCTGCAGAACTACATCAGCGATAACCGCTCCGGCGTTGTTGTCCAGGGGCGATCGCGACCCATCCTGCGGCAAAACCACATCACCCGCAATCGTCAAGATGGGGTCGTCGTCATTGCCCAAGGTCAGCCAGACTTAGGGATCCAGGGCCAGCCGGGAAACAATCGATTCAGCAGCAACGGCCAGTACGCCATCAATGCCCAAGCGTCGGATCAAATCATTGCCGCTGCGGGCAATGCCCTGCTCACCGGGAGCCCTGCCGCCCGTCTTGCGGGGCGCATAGACACCCGTGGCTTGGTTAGCCTGGGCTCAGCAGATGTCCCTGGGAATGTTCGCCGTCTGACGCCGTCCGAACAGCCTGCATCGCCCTTGCTGCCGTCACTGCCGGTAGGCAGCACTGCCGGCAGCAATACCGCTGATGCCGCTGTCCCAATTCCCGTCATTCCCCCCGCCCAAACTCAGGGTATCCCAAATCAGCCTGCGCCCTTGCCGACCGTAGCGGGCACTGCGGCAATGACCCAGCGCCCCGCCGTAAATTCAGCCGCGAATTCAGCTGGTGAGATGGCTATTGTGCCCATTGCGGCCACGCAGCGCTCTGTGTCACCTCAGCGCTCTGCTGCCCCCCCGCCCCGCAACCGCAACCTGCTCCCGGTGCCATCTTCCCGCGCACCTTTGGGGCATGTGGGGGGGAGGTCTACGGTGTCAGCCGCAGCGGGAGGATCGCAGCGCCCCGCTTCTCGCTATCGAGTGCTCGTTGAGGCCCGCAGCCCTCGGGAGCAGGCCCTCACTCGGGCGATCGCCCCCGGCGCGTTTTTGACCCGTATCAACGGTAGCGCCGTGATGCAGGCAGGGGCCTATCAGCGAAGGGAGAATGCGACGCAGATGCAGCGACAGCTGGCGAACAGCGGGCTGCGGGTGCAGGTTCAGCACATTCGGTAAGGCCACAATCATCCGCGCTTGGTCTTGGAGTGACCGGTCGAAGCGATCGCTAAATTATATTTGACTGCTTCGCAATGACCACATATTCTGTTCCCCAAGAAATCCAGCGATGAGAAATTCCCGTACTCATTTCGATACCGCAAGAGCGCATTTGAGCGACATTAGCGCCTTCTAAATCAACGCTGTTGGGGTCTATATTTTCTAGGCAAACGCCCATTAAGTTGGCGTTGCGAAAGCTAGCTCCGCTAACCGCTGCGTCTCGCAGGTCTGCCCCACGCAAATCTGCCCCATCGAGGTTGGCAGCCCGCAGATCTGCGCGAGATAAATCGGCTCCAACGAGGCTTGCTTGGGAGAGATCCGCCCCAATCAGATTCACGTCCTGTAGGTTAGCGCCGCTCAGATCAGCGCCGCTCAGATCGCTCGCCGTGAGGTTGGCTTGGCCTAGCGCAGCGCGGCTGAGGTTGGCCTGCTGCAAGTTAGCGCCGCTGAGGTCGGCGCGGCTGAACTCAATACCGCTTAAATTTTTTGCCTGCAAGTCGGCATTGTGAAGGGCGGTATCTGTAAAATCTCGATGGCCCTGATTGTATTCATGTAAGAGTGACTGCGCATTTGTCATTAGTCCTACTCTCCTACGGATTAAATTTGAGCAATGCAATAAATCGCGATTTCCTATTACGAAAATCCTGCTTTTAGCCCACATGCTCACTACTTTGATGAGAAAGGTCAAGTAAACATAGAAACAAAAGCAATGCTGTGGCGATATACCTAAAATTATCGCCTGGTTGCTGTTGGTCTGTAGCCACAAGTAATAAATCGATAGCTTGGCATCGTCTGAAAACGGTTGAAAACGGTTGAAAACGGTTTTGGGGTGCCATATTTGGGTTGACTGATACGTTGCGGTTAGGGCTCTGCCTCCCGGATTTCAGCTATCGGTGGTGGCGTCTCATCATACTTCCGTATACTTCCGTGATATCCGATAGTGCTGCAGATCGTGACTCGGGCATTCTGAGTTAGATAAGTCAAGCTCAGATACTAAGCAGGGCAATGAGAAAATCCGCAACGATAGGTCTGTTCCTATGGAGGCAGCGCATCCTATGTTAGAGCGATACCTTCAAGTACTCTTGATTGAGGATGATGCAGGCGACGCCGACCTGCTGCGAGAATATCTCGACCTCAGTGGGACCGTCTATTGCGGACTAGTTCACGCCAAAAGCTTGCGTGATGGTCTGAACTACCTCAGTTCACGCCAGGTCAAAACCTGCTTTGACGTGATCTTGCTTGATCTCTCTTTGCCGGACGCCAGTGGTATCACGACGATTGAGCGTGTCTTTCAGGTCAGCCCTGAGATCCCAATTGTGGTGTTAACCGGTTTGAGCGACAAAGCGGTCGCCATCAATGCCCTGCGAATCGGGGCACAGGACTACCTGACCAAGGGCGACATCAATGAAGATATCCTCAACCGCACAATTCACTATGCGATTGAGCGAAAGCAGCTGCTCAATCGCATCGCCCACAGCGAAGAGCGCTATTCCATTGCGGTACAAGGAGCCAATGACGGACTTTGGGACTGGAACCTCAACCAGCAGACAATCTACTTCTCACCCCGCTGGAAGCTGATGCTTGGCTATAGCGAAGATGAAATTGGTGACTGTCCCGATGAGTGGCTCCATCGCATCCATCCTGAGCATCTCCAGATGGTGATGGATTCTATGACCCGGCATCTGTCCCGACAAGAGACCCATTGGCAGGTCGAACACCAAATTCGCAACCGGGATGGAGACTATGTGTGGGGACTATGCCGCGGTATGGCCCTTTGGGATGACGCTGGACAGCCTTACAGAATTGCCGGCTCGCTGACCGACATCACCCAGCGCAAGTACCTAGAGCAGAAGCTGTTTGAAGAAAAGGAGCTAGCAATGATTACGCTGCAGTCCATTGGGGACGCGGTGATTACAACTAACCAATATGGCCATGTGGAGTCCCTTAACCCAGCAGCCGAGAAGCTGACCGGCTGGACATTGCCCCATGCCAAGGGGCTGTCCATTGAGCAGGTGTTCACCGTTGTTGATGAGGCAAACCACAAGCCGCTGCCCAACCCAGTGGATCTGTCCATTCAGCAAAACCGTGTTGTGAGCCTGAGCAACCATCCCATGCTGCGATCTAAAGATAACCGGCTCATTGCTATTGACGATTCCACAGCGCCAATCCACTCAAACACGGGGGATATCGTCGGCAGCGTGATTGTATTTCATGACGTGAGCGAGGCCCGAGGGCGGGCCCAGCAGCTTTCTTGGCAGGCCAACCATGATGCCCTGACCGGGCTCCCCAACCGCAGAGCGTTTAGCGTCAAGGTTGAGGAAGCTCTCAAACAGGTCAAAGAGCGAAATCAGTCTCACATTCTATGCTGTGTTGATTTGGATCACTTTAAAGTGGTGAACGACACCTGCGGCCATGCCGCTGGAGATGAGCTGCTGCGCCAGGTCTCAGATTTGCTGCAAGACCAGGTGCGGAATACTGACATTGTTTCCCGACTGGGGGGCGATGAGTTCGCAGTACTGCTGTACAAGTGTCCCCTCGATCAGGCGCTGCGCATCACCACTAACATCTGCAGTGCCCTAAATCAGTTTCGCTTCTCCTGTAAAGGCCGCATCTTCAAAATTGGCAGCAGCATTGGCGTCAGCGCTATAGCTGAGACCTATCTCAACGCAGATGAGGTGATGAATGCTGCCGATGCCGCCTGCTATGCGGCCAAGCGCCGGGGCCGTAACCGCGTCCATGTCTACCAGCAGGAGGATCAGGGCCTGTCTCGCTACTCTAAGGAGACGCAGTGGTTTACTCGGCTATCTGAGGCGCTCGAAACCGACCGGTTTCATCTGTTTTACCAACCCATTGCGGCAGCGGACGGCAGTTTAGAGGGAGGTGCCCGTTGCGAAGTCCTGCTGCGGCTTATCGACGAGCATGATCAGCTGGTGTCTCCTGCTGCGTTTATTCCGGCGGCGGAGCGCTATAGCCTGATGCCCGAAATCGATCGCTGGGTCATTCGCCACTGCTTTGAATATTTGAGAAACCCTTCAAGCTGCCAGCAGGATGACGCGTCCGATGGCTCTAAGGCGATTCCGAATGTGGTGTATTCCATTAACTTATCTGGGGCCAGTATTAACGACGATCGCTTTTTGGGGTTCATCCAAGATCATCTCCAGCGCTACGCCATCCCTCCGGAGATGATTTGCTTTGAGATCACAGAGACTGCGGCCATCTCCAATATGAAGCGAGCCGTCAGCTTTATTGAACAACTCAAGCAAGTGGGCTGCCAGTTTGCCCTCGATGACTTTGGGACGGGAATGTCGTCGCTGTCTTACTTGAGAACTCTGCCTGTAGATTACCTCAAGATCGACGGCAGCTTTATCCAAGACATCGCCAGTGATCAAATTGCCTGCGCCATGGTGGAGGCGGTGAATCACGTGGCCCATCTCATGGGGTTGCGCACCGTAGCTGAGTTTGTCAGCGATGCGGAGCTATTAGAAAAGGTGAAAACCCTCGGGGTGGACTATATGCAGGGCTATGCCATCGCCATGCCAACATCTCTCACCGCACCAGCGCGAGACACCCAAGCGACCGACCACGCCATAGCCTCCCTAGAGGCAACTGTGGCGTGAAAGGCAGATCCAATAGTTTCCTACAATAACCATGATTATGCTTAGTTTCAGCAGTCGTCCCAGCACCGCTGTCCTCATTTTCCTAGGGCATGACTCTCTTTGGCCAACCCATAGGGTATTGACGGCGATCGCTAGATTGAGGACCCTCTGAGGCTAAACGTGACGCCATGATAAGTCGTATCACCCACCGGATGACATCTAAAGCGATCAAGGTTCTCATCATCGATGATTTCGAGAGCGATCGCCTCAGCTACAAGCGCTATCTCAAGGCCGACGACAGCTACAGCTATAGGTTCATTGACGCGGAAGACAGCGCTGAGGGTATTGCCCTGGCCCGAACGCACCAGCCCGATGTTATTTTTCTCGATTACCGATTGCCGGATTCTGAGGGGTTAGAGACCCTAGAGCAGCTGCGGCAGCAGCACCCCGGTGGCTTTCCGGCTATCGTCATGCTGACAGGACAAGGGGATGAAGAAACTGCCGTTGGCGCCATCAAGGCAGGAGCGGCAGACTACCTCGTCAAAAACAGGCTCACATCCCCCAAGCTCATTGCCGTGCTGCATCGTGTGCTCTCCCAGCAGCAGCTTAAGATTGAGCTAGACCGAAGTCAGCGGCGGCGGCAGCTGATTGCCGATTCGGCGCTGCGGATTCACAAGGCCACGGGGCTACAGACAACTTTGATGACAGCCGTTGAGGATATTCAGCAGGTCCTGGGCTGTGACACAGTGGGTATCTATAAAATTGATGCTGATGGCTGCGGATCGGTTGCCCATGCCATCAGCGGGGGGCAAAGCACCAATGAGCTAACGTCAGCCAGCTGTCCCATCCACGAGTATAAAAAGCCGGTCACCCTCGCTGCTGGTAATGGGGTGGGTGCCCAGCTCTCCGTCCCTATCCGCCTATCTCCGGATAGTGATGTTGACTGCCAATGTTGCCCAGCTTGGGGGCTGCTGGTGGCGACCTATGCCGCAGCTGCGACGCCTGCCCTGGAGGATATTGACATTCTCTCAGAGATTTCTGTGCAGCTGGGCATTTCGATCCAGCAGGCTGCTCTGCTAGAGCAGCTTCAGGGCGAATTGGCCGAGCGCCGAAAGGTTGAGCAGAATTTGAAGCAGGCCCAAAAAAGTTTAGAGAAAGTCAACCAAGACCTAGAGCTTCGCATTCAGCAACGCACCGCGCTGCTAGTCAGAGCCAACCGGCAGCTGGAGCTAGAGGTAGAGCATCGCTGCTCTGTCGAAGCGGCTCTACGGGAGCAAGAGAACCAGCTGCGTCTATTTGTGAAATATACCCCTGCAGCGATCGCTATGCTCGATCGCAATATCTGCTATATGGTCCATAGCGATCGCTGGCTAGACGACTATGGGTTGGGCAACCAGGCGATTGTGGGCCGATGCCACTATGAAGTCTTTCCGGAAATTCCCGATCGCTGGAAAGATGATCATCGGCGCTGCCTTGCAGGAGAAACGTTCAGCTCTGAGGAAGACTCTTTTACGCGGGACAATGGCGAGGTGGAATGGCTGCGCTGGGAGCTTCGCCCTTGGTACACCGCTACGGGAGACATTGGCGGATTGGTTATGCTGACCGAGTTCATCACCGAAAAGAAGCGCCATGAGCAGCAGCTCGCCAAGCTCAACGCTGAACTCCAACGCTCCAACCAAGAGCTAGAGCAATTTGCTTATGTGGCATCCCATGATTTGCGGGAGCCACTGCGGAAAGTTCGCAGCTATTCTGATCTACTGGTGCGGCGCTATGACGGCCAGCTCGATGACCGGGCTGATAAATACATCGGCTACATCACCGATGGCGCGATGCGGATGATGACCTTGATCAACGACTTGCTGGAATTTTCACGGGTAGGGCGCGGTGAGTTGACAATTAAGCCCTACCCGCTAGAGCAGGTGCTAGAACAGGTCATTAGTGACCTGCAGCCTCAGATGGAGGACACCGAAGCCCAAATTCATATCCCTCTATCGCTGCCCGTGGTTCAGGGCAATGACGTGCTGCTGCGGCAGCTGCTGCAAAATCTGATTGGCAATAGCCTCAAGTACCGTGGTGACGACCCGCCTCGAATTCTCGTCGATGCCGTACCCGCTGGCGCGTTCTGGCAGATTTCAATCACAGACAATGGTATTGGCATCGCGCCCGAATTTGCCGAACGGATTTTTGTGGTGTTTCAACGACTGCATATTCGGGAAGCCTATGAGGGTACGGGTATTGGTCTTGCCGTCTGCAAACGGATTGTGGAACACCATGGCGGCAAAATATGGGTTGACTCGCAGCTTGGGGAGGGGGCGACATTCCACTTTACCCTGCCCAGAAGCCAGTGACTTCGAGCTGCATCACGGAAGATCTCAGTCTACCCACACCTCTCTAAGCCCTATGCATTACAGACTATTGTCGAAGAGGTTTTATATGAGTTCTCCCTTTAAGGTTCTTTTGATTGAAGATGATGTGGCAGACATCGATCTAACCCAGGAGGCGTTCCTGGATTCGAAGCTACATGTCAGCCTCAGCGCGGTTCGCAGCGGCGCTGAGGCTCTAGCGTATCTAAATCAGCGATCGCCATTTGAGGATGCTGTGCTGCCAGATCTAATTTTTCTCGATCTCAATCTTCCCGGCATGAGCGGCAAAGAAATTCTCCATGCTATTCGAGGGGAAGCAACCCTATGTCACATTCCGGTGGCCATTTTGACCACCTCTCAAGCCCAGCAGGATGTGGACGATAGCTACAGACTAGGGGCCAACTGCTATGTGAGTAAGCCGGTGGGCCTAGATGAATTTACTCAAACTATTCATGCCTTAGAAGAGTTTTGGTTCACCGTCGTCAAAATTCCCCCCCGCAAGCAATAGGGCGGCGATCGCCATCCTCGCAGCGCGCCGAACTCTTGGGCTGGTGTTCTACAACCCAGCTTTTTTTTTGGGATTTAACCCACGGTCGCTTGCCTACATCAAGCAGTTCACGTCTAGCCAGTAGTGCTTGAAGCTTTTCATGCTGGCGTAAAACTTTTCCGTGTTGACTGGCTTGATCATGTAGCCATTGACGCCGTTGGTGTAGGCAAACTCGATATCTTTAGGGTTTGATGAGGTTGAAAATACGATAATTGGAACGCCTTTGAGGATTTCGCTTTGTTTCGCCTGAACGATAAAATCTCGACCGTCCATTCCGGGTAGATTGAGATCGAGAAGCACGATAGCCGATTGAGAAGGGGATTGAGTCTCGTAAAACTCTTGAAGAAACAGCAGGGCCTCATCGGCGTCTTCAAAACGCCAAATTTTATTTTGGACCCTTAGCTTACGCAAAGACCGCTGCAATGCCTCGAAGTCAGCATCGCTGTCTTCGACCACAATCAATTGAACAGCAGGAGAGGAGATATTCATTGCATGTTAAATCAAGTTGACGGGCTGCAGTAAGAGCAATAGGCCAAAGGCGAAACTATAAGGCGAAACTATGTCGATGCAATCGGCGGCGGAACCGATGAGGTACGGGATGGCGCTCTAGCTAGCGCTGGGCAGAGTGATGTAAAACGTGCTGCCCTCGCCGGGGGGTGAGGTCACGGCAATCGAACCCCCATGGCGCTCCACGATGCGCTTCACCAGCGTTAGCCCAACGCCTGTACCGCTTTTATACTTCTTCGTTGAGTGGATGCGCTTGAACAGTCTAAAGATATTGACCTGGTGCTTTTCAGGAATGCCGATGCCATTGTCTTTGACATAAAACGTGATGGTGGGCAAGCTGCTTTCGCCAGAATTCGCCCCAAAAGGTGCTGAATCACAGGTGCCAATCTCAACATATTTCTGCGCGCTTTCGTTGTATTTGATGGCGTTGCGAAGCAGATTTGTAAACAATTCCATGATCTGAATAGCATCCCCTAACACCGTTGGCAAAGGAGCCTCAACCTGAAATTTAACATCTGTTTCAGATGCCCCTATTTGCAACAAATCTATGATTTCCTTTAGCAGGCCTGACATGTTGACCGGCTCTTTGATCAGCTCTGCTCGCCCTAACCGTGAGTAATGTAGTAGCGACTCAATCAGGCTCTCCATCCGCTGGGTGAGCTTGGCGATCGCTTTTAGATGGCTGATGCCTTCGTCCGGAAGCTCATTAGAGTAGTCTTCTAACAAAAAGCTAGAATAATTGTGGATTCCCCTCAAAGGTTCTTTCAAGTCGTGGGATGCCGCATAGGCAAAAGCGTCTAGCTCGTCATTGCTTGTTCTCAGCTGGCTGTTGAGCTCTGCTAGAGCATCAGCCTGACGCAGAACCGTCCCGACAATGGCATTTTTGAGAGCAAATATACTATCAATCTCACAGTTTTTCCACGGTAGGGACTGGCCATAGACTGCCTCTTGCCAGCGGTCAAAGGACTGACGGGGTGTGAGATAAAGACTGCCATCTGCCATCACTTGAGCTGGTTTGTGGGGATCCCCTGCCCAGGTGACGGATTGAATCACTTCGGGGCGAAACCAAACAATGATGTTTTTCGTAAGTCGCGTCACTGCGAGGACAAGTATACCGCTGGCAACAGCCTTAAACTGCTCTGCCGCAGGGTACTCTTGCTTCAATTTCTGGGTGACGTATAGGTCATCCTCTATCTTGTCGTTGACCCAGTCCAAAAGGGCCGTGACCTGCTCTTGATCGGGGGTATCCCCAATCAGCAAGAGACCGTCGTCATTGTAAATTGCAGCGCCTGTCGCACGGACTAATGCGAGCAGCGTATCAGCATTTTTCACCAAGCTTTGGGCAAACGAGCTGTCTTTCGAGAGACAGTCGATCAACTCAGACTCGCATTCTCTGACCCGCATCTTGTACTGCAAGTCTTCGTTTTCCTCTTTGTTCGTCAGCTCTAGGGACATTGCCTGACCTAAAAACTCACAGGATGTCCGGGTTTTATAGTCCACATGGCGAGGCTCGAGATGGTGGCAGGCAATCAGCCCCCACAGCGCCCCGTCTTTGACCAAGGAAATAGACATGGAAGCCTGCACTCCCATATTTTGCAGATAGTCAATATGGAGTGGTGAAACGCTGCGCAATGTAGAGTAGCTCAAATCTAGCGCCTCCCCCTCTGACCCAGCGCTGCCAATAATGTCGGAGGGGGCATAGGGGATGTTTGGAATCAGCCGCAGCCGGTTGAGCAGATAGAGTCGCCGTGCCGGTGCTGGAATATCTGTTGCCGGATACCGCAAGCCTAAAAATGCTTCTAGATCCTCGCGCCGACTTTCAGCTTCTACAACGCCAGTACCATCGCTGTCAAACCGATAGATCATCACCCGATCAAAGCCGGTGAGGTTGCGCACATCTTCTACCACAACTTGACAGAGATGCTTCAAGCTTTGCGCTTTTTGCAGCTTGGTTAGGGTAGTTTTGACGAGACGGTAAAAATCAAAAAAGCTGGTTGTCTCAACGGCAGGAGACATTTCAAGTTCAAGGATAACGATATCGTTTTGCCGGTGTACAATACCGTCAAAACATATCGGTCCATTGGGGCCATTAAGCTCAATGGGAATTGGGTTCAGGCTTTCAAAATCCCCGGAGAGACAATCCTGCATGCTGTCAATCACAGCCTCTCCCACCAGATCAATCAGTGGGGTCTCAAGAATCTGGTCAGGACTGCATCCCAAAATGGCCTCAATGTTGTCGCTGACATGGGTGATGCTCAATGTGGCGGGCTGTAGAGCAAGCAGGATACCGTGGGGCTGAATTGCGCCTGGGATGTGGACCTGTTCGCGATCGCAGTTGGTCAAACTTACGTTGTCTGCCGTAATGACAGTTGCAGAATGTCGTGAGGAATGGTCTGTCATAGATCAATACTTTGCTGCCGTGGTGCTGTCGCCGGGGACAGTACGGGTACAGCTCTAAAGTGCCCAGGACCCTGTCGTTTCAACCAGGATCTAGTCCAAACCGTCACAAATTGTGCGGTCTCCTGCCGGCACCTCAGCGCTATGGGCTAGGTACCCCGACAGCCACCGACAGCCTTCTACTAGCAAGTCGGACAGGCTCAACTCACTTTGCAGCCATGGGGAGGGCTGGCCGTTGAGCTTGAACTCAAACAGCGCTTCGATGGCGTTAGACTGCTCCAACAGCGCCGCCACATTCCAGCCTCGAACCCATCCTTCTTCTTCCACCACCACAAGCACCTGCCCTTCACCAGATATATTGGCGTAGCAAATGGGCGATCGCTGCGCCCTCAAAACCCGAGCAATGCTGCCGTCGAGGTGCCAAATCCGCACGGTGCGGTCAGCGCTGTAGGAGACAAGACCGCCATTGGGAATAAAGCGAACGCCCCGCACCCGAGCCTCGTGGCCGCGAAAAGTCTTCAGCAAGTAGCCATGCTGGTGCCACAGCTTCACGGTTCCGTCGGCACTGGCGGATGCAAACTGCTGCCCATCGGGGCTAAACCGCACGTCAAGCACGCGGGCGTCGTGGCCCTGCAGGGTTGCGACGGCATCGCCATCGGGCCGCCACAGGTAGACCGTCCGACCGCTGGCAGCAGCAATGCGCTCCCCGTTAGGGCTGACGCTAACCGCCATGATCCGGGCGCTATGGCCATATATGGAGGCCAGCAGGGTGCCATCTAGCCGCCAGAGCCGCAGAATGCGGTCATTCCCGGCAGAGATCAAGATCTGTCCGTCGGGGCTAAAGCTGACGTGGCGAACGCCGTTGTAGTGCTCATCAAAAATCTGCAGCAGCGTGCCGTCTAGTCGCCACAGCCGCACCGTTTGGTCGTTGCTGGCAGAAGCAATCAAGGTGCCATCTGGACTGATGCTAACGCTGCGCACCAGGGCCTCATGGCCGTGGAATGTCCTGATCAGTTGGCCATTGAGCTGCCATAGCTTGACGGTGCCATCTTCCCCGGCGGTGGCGAGGTGATCATCATGGCCAAGGCTGGCATCTAGAACGCGCTGCCGGTGCCCTTGGTTCACATAGAGCCCGAGTCCGTCGAGCTGCCACAGCCGAATCGTTCTGTCGTCTCCGGCGGTAGCCAATAGCCGTCCGTCGGGACTAAAGCTGAGACCATACACTGGACTGCTGTGCCCGTGAAACTGAATCATGGTTTGCCCGGAAGTATTGCACAACCGGACTGCTGGATCCATACCCGTCAAAGCAATCATCTGATTGTCGGGGCTAAAACAGATCCCGTAGCCTGGATTGCCGTGCTGATGCAGGCTGTCCACAGGAGCCCCATCTGCTCCCCAGCGCTTGACCGCACCGTCTTCTCCCACAGAGACCAGCGTCTCACCATCCGCGCTGTAGGCCACGCTAAAAACTCGTCCCTCATGGCCTCTCATTTCGGCCAGCAGCGTGCCGCTGCGGTGCCACAGGCGAATCTTTCCCCCATCGCAGGCTGTGGCTATGGTGCTGCCGTCAGGACTAAAGCAAAGATTGTAGATGGCAACGCTGCGCCGGAACGTGGCGAGGGCGTCGCCTCGGCAAGTCCACAGGCGAATCGCCCCGTCATCTCCTGCAGAGGCTAGGGTTTGGCCGTCGGGGCTGAAACTGACGCTAAAGACGCGATCGCCATGCCCTTTGAGCGTCCGCATCGGAACCCCATCCCGACGCCACAGGCGCACTGTCCTATCGGCGCTCGCCGACGCCAGAAAAGTGCCGTCAGGGCTGAATTTAACCATATGCACCTGGTCTCGGTGGCCCGTGCAAACCGTCACTAGCTTTCCGTCTGCGGTCCATATCCGTACTGTGTGATCGGCGCTCGCTGAGGCGAGGAGCTGTCCGTCGGGACTAAATTCAACATCGAATACGGTGGCCCGATGCCCGGAGCAGCGATTGACCTCGCGGATTTGGCTGAGGGTCTGCCATAGGCGCTCTCGGGTCTGGCTTTGGATATCTTGGGGGGCGGCTGTCTGACGGAGCTTACGGGCGGCTTTGACGCTAGAGAGCAGTGCGCCAAGCTGATCGTGGGACAGCAGCAGCGCCTGGGATAGGGCATTGAGCACCTTGATTTCCGCCATCTCAGCCCGCTTACGCTCTTGCTTTTCTTGGTAAAGGGTCTGCTTGAGTTGGGCCTTAGTCTGCTTCAGCTCTGCTAGTAGCTCGGGGGTCTGCTCTTGGCGAATGAACGGAACCAAATAGTCATGCACGAGCTGGTAGTAGCGAATGGAGGCGCTGGGCAGCTCAAAGACCAGGCCAGCGCCCACCAGAATATACAGCACGGGGGCTAGCTGGTCGCGGTCCACATCTGCCTCTTCTGCCAGTTCGGTGCGGGTTTTGAGGGGTCGGGTGCCCTGCTCTTCTGTAAGGAAATAGAGAATCTGCTTGGCGAGCTGCTGGTTCTCGGGGCCGCAGTTTTCGACTGCCGCATCCACATATCGCCTGACCAGCGCCATTTTTGGCCCCCGCTTCAAGTAGGCCTGCAGTGTCGTGATGCCTTCCACCTGCATTTGCGCGCCCACAATCTGTAGCTCAATGGGGCTCACTTGATTTAACTCTAGGGCTAAGTCATCCACAAGGGCAGCGATCAAATCGGGCTCTAGGGCAAAGGGAGTATGCTCCGTCAGCCGATAGATCACTGACTTGGCCTCTTGCCGAGAGAAGTTGCCGATGTAATAGAGAATCTGCTGATCTAGGATATTGCTGTTGATTACATCCAGCGAAGTAAAGCGCGTGATCTCCAGCAAATAGTGGAGGTAGTCTTCTCGGAGAGAAATGATCACCTTAACGTAGGGAATGTTGAGGCATCGCTTGAGAAATAGATAAAATTGCCGTCGCTGGTGGGGACTTTTGCAGGCAGAGTAAAACTCTTCAAATTGATCAAAAATCAGCACCGTGGTCAAATTTCGCTCATCGTTCAGCTCGATTTGCTCTAGAGTACTGACCTCTGATGAGGCTTCTAGGGGAATGCGTCGCTCTCCGAGGCCATGCAGCAGCGCTTCATGCAGGTTGTCCAGCCAGTTTGTATACACCTGCTGCAGGACCGGCAGCGTTTCCCGAGAGCGAATGATGGTTTGTTTCAGGGTGGGTACTAGACCGGCAACTAAAATAGAGCTTTTCCCGACGCCGGACTGCCCATAGATCACGGTGAGGCGATTGTCGGTGCGGCTCAAGCGGGCCACTAGACGGTCGATATCGGCCTGCCGTCCGGAGGCTGCGAGTTCGTGGATGTTGACGCGATCTGAAGGATGGGCGATCGCTGGATTTGTGATGGTTTGCCTCGGCTGCAGCCGCGTTGCCCCTAGGAATGCCCGAAAGCCAAATTGGTATTCAATAGCACGGCGGTCCTGACGCACCTTAAAGGCCTGCAGATACTGCTGCTGCTGAAAGTACACGCGCTGTAGCTGATTGAGGATGCGAATGTAGAGTTCTGGGTCATATTGCGGGTTGGTGTCCCGCCGCGCTTTTTCTAGGCTGGCGATGGCGGACGGCAGCTGCTGTAGCGCCAGACAAGCTTGGGCATTGGCCAGTAAATACCATCCTTGGTGAAAGGCCCGCTCCCAGTCTTGATCTTCTGTTTGCGCTTGGGTAACCGCTTGGGTCCCCGTTCCGGATGGCTCTAGTCCCTGCTGCAAAATTGCGATCGCCATATCCGATAAGGTCTTCGCCTCCTGCCAGTTTTCGCGGGCGAGGGCCACCGCGCTCAAAAACCCATGGGCGCGCGCCAGCCGAAAAGGATCCGGATACTGGCGATGCAAGTCTAGCGCTCGCCGAGCGACCTGCTCTAGGGCATCCCACTGCTCCAACCGCTGCAGCACTTCGCCTAACGCATTGATAAATTTAGCGGCACGGCTCGAGCATTGAGCGGCCTCAAAGGTATCGATACAGCGCTGAAAGTAGTCCTGTGCCCGCTGGCAGGCTTGACGGTGCTCAATGCGATTGTGCTCTGCCCAGGTCCGCCACAGCAGCCCTAAGCTATACAATAAGCAGCCCTGACGCTGCCAATCTGCAGTTTGCTGCCAGAAAAGTAGGCTGCGGCCGTAGCGCTCTTCAGCTTCAGTCAGCTCGTTTGTCGCGTAAGCCTCCCGTCCGAGTAAAAACTCCAGGCTGGCCTGCAGTGCGGGGTCGGGGTCCACCCGCCGCCGCGCCAGGTCTCGTAATGCCGCCATCAGCTCAGCCTGGTAGCGGCTGCCAAAGATAGCAGTATTGTTCAAAAATCGGCCCACCCCTGCTTCTAGAACCCGATCAAACAGCTGCTCCTCACCACAGGTCAGCGCGTTGAGCAGCTGAGTTGTGGCTGGCTGGAAGTCGATAGTTGTCGCCCAGCTTTGAAAATCGGGCGCGAGCCGAATCATCTGCCGCAGCACATGGTCATTGACCCAGAGGATCAGCGGAAATGGGCAGCATTTGCGAAATTCGTCTCTCACCTGGTTGGCCGCTTTCAGCAAGCTATCGAGCTGAGTCACTGACTCTAGGCCGGTGATCATCAGAGCCTGCTGGGGCTCTTTTCCCTGATCTTCTAAGGACTGGCGATCGCGCTGCCCGTCAGTATGGCGCTGAATCGCCTGGAGTATTGACCGGTCAGAAGGCTTGAGGTGAACGATACCGATGGGCACCGGACAAGACCTTAAAGTCCAGTCCAGCATCGTATGCTGCAGCTCAGCATAGTTGCAGTGAGCCAACACCAAGGAAAACTCCTCGGGCACCAAATCGATCACGCGCACAATTTTGCTCACAGCTTGCCAGTTGTGGCGATCGGCTTCGGCTACATGTTGGAGGTTAACCATGCCTGCACCTCTTGGGTTTCAGCCAAAATAGGATTGATGTCGTTCCACAGCAGACCATCGTGGCGATACTCAAAGACAAACAGGCTGCGCAGCAGCAGCTTATAGGCCTCTTCTCCACGGACATCCTGCTGCTGCTGCATGATCCTTTGCAGCAGTGGCCATTCATCTCCCGTAATAGACAAGCTCAGTTCGTTACGCCGCTGGGCGATAATACTCTCCAAACAGTCTCGGGAAATTGGCGGGTCTTCCTGCTGCAGACAGCGGTTGAGCAAGACCAATAGGTTGCGCACGTGACCACCGCTGATGCGGCACAGTCGGTCTAGGGTATGAACATCATCGAAGACTTGGGGAACTTGCGCCAGGCGATCGCCTGGGGAGGCATCTGGAAACGCCCGAGCCAGCACCATCTGCCGCAGTAGCGCCAGCCCCGGTTCACAGGGTTTGCCCTCCGGCAGCTGCACCGGCACCATGGGCAGAACTTTGGGATCGACGCCAAATCGATTGATCAAGCGGCCTAGCTCGTTGGAGAAGACAAGCACCAGTGGAATGGTGTAAACCACGTGGCAATTGAGCTGCTTGAGCTGATCGCCCCGGTCCACAAACAAATACTCTGGCTGCGATCGCCCCGAGGGTTTGAGAGAGCTATCTACCCGATCGAGGTTGTCCACAATCACCACCAGGCCGCGCTTGCCTTGGCGCTTTAAAGCCTGGTTTGCGCGCTCAAATAGCTCATCGTTGATGGCCTCTAAAATGCTGTTGGTGCGGGGCTCTAGATACTGCCGCAGGCGATCGCGCAAGCGGGGGCTCTCTCGAGTTTGCGCCGTGATTTTTCCGATGCCCAAGGACAGTTCGGCCTCAACGTCCAAATTGACCGGCGTTTTGAGAAAGTCGGAGATTTCGCCAAATAGGTTGGCAAAGTATCTAGGGCGCAGGTGAATGCCGATGGACTCTAGACTGCCGCTTACCCGCTGAGCAATGGCCAGCAAAATATCCGTTACGTCAATGTCGGCTAAGTCGAGGTCGCGGCTTGACTCAAAATAGACGGCATGGAAGCCTTCGGCCTCTAGTTCTGCTTTCAGCCGCAGCAGTTCTGTGGACTTGCCGCAGCCAATATGGCCTGTGAAAAGCTGGCATGTGGGTTCGTCTGTTGCCAGTACGGTGATCATACGCCGCAGTTCGCGGATCAAGTCGCTGCCCCGTACCGGGGAAAAATCAATGTAGTATTTTCGATCCTCTGGATCTTCAACTTTTAGCGTTCTCGTCGGGTTACAGGCTCTGTAGAAGCGGCGTAGATCCAGCACAATAGCGCTCCTCACAACACAACAAACAGGTCTTGGGACAAATGGATTGGCATAACCGACAGGAGCTTATTTCAAGTGTGCCTCTCTAGCCTCGAACTGTGCAACACTCGCTCCTAGGACATCCGTTTCGGTCTGGCTACTTTGACGATAGCGAACCCTGCGCTGGCGCTGATGGGCTAGGTGACAGTTGCCATAGTGGGAGTTAGGCATGAGCGCTGCAGTCAAAGATCGAGCAGATTGTCTTATTCTCCTCAGAGCGGCAGCAGATGCAGCAGCAGATTTAAAGCACTATCAACCCCAACAACCGCTAGTAGACCTGCCCCTACTGCTGTGGTTGCCGAGGTCACTGCGATCGCAAATAGCCACCAGGCGGCCGCCGCCAATGCTTTGCGGGTGTCGTTGAGCTGCTGCAGCGCCGCCTGCTCCAAGGCCGCTTGCCGGTCGCGAATCTCCTGCTCCACCCAGGCGACTCGCTCTTGTATCCAGTCTTTTAGCCCCGCTGCCTGATCTAGTAGCGCATCTGGAACACCTTGAGCTTTGAGCACCTGGCTCAAGGCATCTTGACTAAACCGGGCGATCGCAGCCGCGACCCCCTCTGAGGCCTTTAATAGCTCCAGAGGCTGGAAGGCTGGCAATGAGTCAGGTGAGCCCGACAGCAGCTCTCGCAGCGCGCGTTTTAAGCTATTCGGATCAAAGGCAAGATGGTCCGGATCTTGCAGCATCGTTTTCACCGACTCAAACCACGACTCTAGGGCGGAGTGAACCTGCTGACGGGCCTGATCGACCTGAGTCAAGAGCTGCGCTATGAACAGATCTACCGCCGACCAAATGGCGTTGACCTGGTCGGTGGTCAAGTCCTGTCGTCGAGACAGGCTGGCCTTGAGCGCTGTCCAATCAAAAGACTGAATGGCCTCAACCGCTTCTGTCGAGATGCCCTGCAGCGCATATGTTCCGCGACTAGATATGCGCCACAGCCACGCCAGGTTTTGGCTGATGGCTGCTGGGGAGAGCTGATCAGGGCCACCATGGATCAAGTAGTCCTCCAGGCTGCTCCAAAAGTCGTTGGCGTCAGCCGTTCGCCGTAAGGCCCATCGCCTCGGCGATTTGAGACTATCCGTTGAGGTTGTCTGCTGCTGTTGAGTCTCGGGGCGTTGGGATGGGTTCCTGGTCTGCTGCTGCCACGCTTCTTGCACCTGCTGAATCAAGCGATCTTGCTGGCCTTGCTTTAAGCCTTGGCGACGGCCAAGTACAGCTTTTAAGGCATCCGTAGGCAGGTGGGGCATGGCGTGATGCAGTACAGCTGCTGAAAGAGAAGCCTCGTCCACCAGGGTTTTCATTTTGTGATCGATGGCCGTTGGCGTGATTTGGCTCAGACTGGTGTAGTGCAGGTAGTTCTCTAGGTTTTGCTGCAGGTCTGCAAGGGTTGCTTGTTGGGCCGGTGTTGCCTCTGGTGTTACCTCTGGTGTTGTCTCTGGTGTTGTCTTGATATCGCCATCACCCTCTCCAGAGTCTGGGCCGTTTGGGCTGTTTGGGGCGAGGTCGGCGATCGCCGCTTGACGAATTCTGTCTAACCTAGCTGCGATCGCCTCTATCTGAGCCTGAGCCAAGTCGCCGCGCTGCTCTAGGCTATGGATAAAGTCTGCTGGGGTCAGAGCCCTCACCTGAGTCAGCACTGGCTCTACCGCCGCCTCCGAATCAATCAATACGTCGCGAAACTCCTGCTGCAGCGTTTCGTTGGCCAAGCGCCAGGGAGCTACCTGCCGCAGGTAGTCATCCACATCTTCATGGATGACTGGCCCAACACCATTAGGTCGTCCGGCGCTGGTGCTGCCCCCCGGATGCTGTTCCAGCAGCGGGCTGATCCGCTCCCAAATGGTCTCTACATCTAGATCAGTTAAATCAATGCGCTGTCTCAGCACCTGCCGCAGTCGATGGCTGATATGGATGCCGTCGACTGCAGATTGATGCGGCTTTGGTCTTGACTCCTGGGGCTCACTTTCGCTCTCGACGGCTGGTTCCCCCTGGGATTTTGACGATAGCTGCTCTGGGGACAAAAGCGATAAGCTATGGCTCACCGATTCTAAGGTGAGATCCTCAACCGAGCCATGGGCAAACAGATCCAGCAGAGGCTGAAGAGATCCGCTTTGGGTTTCGGTAACGCGCTGCCACGATTGGTATAGCTGGTTGGCGATCGCTGCGGCAATCGTTCCTCCAAGCCCCAGGTCATCTTTGACCCATCGGGCAAAAGCGGTCAAGTCGAGCTGAGGCAGCAGTCCCTGATGCTCAGGGCGAGCTAGGTCGGATTGTTGCAGGGTTTGCTCAATCTGGGTCTGCAGGGTCTCTAGAGAAATCTGGGACGCCATGCGATCGTCAATATAGGTTTCAATCAAGGCAGGAATATCGACTTGGTCGAACGCGGTCTGAGTTTCTTGTCGGACAAGCTCGGCCATGGCGGTGGGCGTCATTGGGGATTCCGAGCCATCAAAAACCGGCTGCATCACCGCACTGAGCGCATCAAAAATCGTCCTTAGCCCTGATACAGCGGAGCTGAGAACAAATGCGACGAGTGAATTGGCCGCACGGCTGCTCACCCAGGTCATTGTCAACAGGTAAGCAGACCAGATGACCAGCCCCAGAACGCCCCCGGAAAAGGTGGTCATGGGAGCACAGAACCTAACTGCTGCATAGCAGGCCAAGAACAGCACACCGTTGACAGTCAGCAAGAGTCCCAGCCCCGCAGCAAGGCTCAAAGCGCCAAGACTAACCGCGCTTGACTTGCCCTCGCCGCTGTCGTCACGAACGTTATCGCCTTTTGCAACGCCATCATCCGCTGCCTTGCCATTGACCGCCCATCCACCCCAAATCGTGATGCCCACGGCAAGACCCAAGTTCGTCAGCAGGAGCTGACAGGTCAAGGCAATGAGTAGCCCGACAACAAGCGCTGCAACGATTTGGGAAGCAGGATTAGTGACTACCATCGTGGGAACCCCTTGAGCTGACGGTATTCACACGATACTCATTTTTACTGCCTCTGGTGTCTGGCCCACAGGAGCGTTACGCCGCCGCCCTTCGGCCTAATCTGCTTGCCAACGGATGAGACGAGATTAATTTGGGGCCATGGTAAGCCTCAAGGATGTTTGAGCGATACAATCAAGGCAAGCGACAGGTGTCGCGACTCTAAATTTACTTCTGGCAAATCTTAATTTTTGGCAAGTTTCAATGGCAACCGCAGACGACCGTAAAAAACGCATTATGGAGCATGTCGCCCGCAGCAATGGAGAATTCTTCAAGCGATCGCCCAACGCGTCTAGCTCAGACCGTAAGCAGCAGGTGATGGATCATGTGAATCGTACCCGTGGATAAGTCGCGGTGCTGAACTGAATTGGGGCACTGCATAGTGCCCTTTTTGTGTTCTTGGCGCTAATGTTCTCTAGCGCTAATGTTCTCTAGCGCTAATACTACGACTAGACTTGAGTCGTCGCTGAAACAGCGCCCGCATCGCGGGATGAAACCTCTGCCCGCACGGCCCGAAACATGCCAAAGCGACATAGCCCCGCTCCAAACGCTAGCCGCATCAGCAAAATCGTCGGCACCTCTCGCACCGACTTGAGGAACCCCGACATGCCGTAGCGCATCCAGCCCTTAGGATCAATGATGCCCTGCCAAATGGTGTCTAACCATGACGGCAGCGTTTCCGCTGTCCAGTCGGCTGTTGTGACATCTCCAGCGACTAGACCTGTGGCTTCAAGCCGCTCTGAAAATCCCTCAATGCTAGCAAAGGCAGGGTGAGCCCACTGATCTAGCAGCTGCCGCATCACAGGACCCTCCCACCAGTTGAGAGGACTGTGACGATCATCACGCTGGTTCCAGTCTGCCACCACTAAGAGGCCCCCAGGTTTCAGCACCCGCAGTAATTCTTTGGCAAAGACATCTTTATTTGGCATGTGGGGGCCGGCTTCTACGGACCACACCACGTCAAAGCTCGCATCGGGAAACGACAGCGCCATAGCGTCATCGACAGCAAACTGCGCTGTCACATCTTTTGGGGTTAGGGCTTGAGCGCGACTCACCTGCCGAGGGCTGATGGTGATCCCTGTTGCATCAAACCCATAGTCCCTTGCCAGAAGGCGGGTGCTTCCCCCAATCCCGCATCCTACGTCAAGCAATGTTGTGCCTTCGGGTAGGGCGTCAAGCCCACCCCAGCGAACCATTTCATGGACGAAGTCAGACTTGGCTTTGAGGAAATTTTTCCGGTGGGGCGGGGAGCCATAATGTCCCAGGTGAATGTGCTCTCCCCAGTAATATTCCAAGATGCCATCGTCGGTCCATTGATCGTAGGAATCAGCAACGGTATCGGCAGACTGATAGCGGCGCGCAGTGAGTAGATAGACAGCGAGACCGGCGGCGGGGATGCCGATGAGGAGGGCGAGGGCAAGACTCATTAGCTGCAATATTTCTTGACAGTGATATCTTCCCATTGTGACAAGATAGCTGAACCCTTAGCAAGGAAACCTATGCGATCGCTCAGGGTATAGATGGCCTCACGGCAGCAAATATTCTAAAGCATCAGAATATTTGCTGCCGCTGCTGCCTACAACGCTTCGAGTCTTAAACGGAGATTAACGATCCGACATCAGGCGGCGATAATGGGCGATCGCCACCTTAGGAGTATCGTCTTCTGCAACCTGCCCCCTATCTAGCACAACGACGCGGTCAAAGTCTAAAAGCAGATCTAGGTCGTGGGAAACAACGACGATAGGCTGCTCTAGCCCATGAAGCACTTGCTGAATATGATTGCGATTGCGCAAATCCAGCAGCGTCGTCGGTTCGTCAAAGACCACATATCTAGGCTGCATCACCAGCACGGCGGCGATCGCCAGCAGCTGCTTTTGTCCACCGCTGAGACAGTGGGCCGGCTGGTGACGCAGGGATTCCAGCCCGTATTGCTTGAGGATATCTGCAACGCGCTGCCGCCGCGCCGCAGCCGGTAGCTTGAGAATCTTGAGGCCGAATTCGATGTCTTCCTCCACCGTGGGCAAGATGATCTGACTATCCGGGTTTTGGAACACAAAGCCTACCCTGCGGCGAACGGCGCGGCCTTGCTGCCGCGTGTTGAGCCCATCGACGAGCACCTGTCCCCGGTCGGGCACAATCAGACCATTTAAAAGACGCGCCATGGTGCTTTTGCCAGAGCCATTGCTGCCGATGACGCCGATCCGCCGTTCCCGCAGCTGCAGCGTCACGTCAATCAAAACGGGTGGAGATGACGCAAACCGATGGAAAATATGCTGCAGTTCAATCACGGTCGGAGATAGCTAGGCGGACAAAACATTGTGATTTGCCAAGCTTATGTGAAGCCCAAAGCAATCTAAAGACAGCAGAGTTTATTTTTTGTAATATTAGGCAAATATACTGTAGCATCAGCGTCATAGGTGATTTGCAGAATTACATACAGTAAAGAATAGTAAGTACCTTAGGTCTAAGGGGCGGTAGCATGCACATTGAAAATTCGGCTCAGAAACAAGCGCATCGCGTTGTGATCGTGGGGGGTGGTTTTGGCGGCCTCTACACTGCCAAAGCTCTTGGCAATACGGGTGTTGATGTCACATTGATTGACCGCCGCAACTTCCACTTGTTTCAGCCGCTGCTCTATCAAGTAGCCACCGGGACTGTGTCTCCAGCCGATATTTCATCCCCTCTACGCGGCATCCTCAGCAAGAACCGCAACACCAAGGTGCTGCTGGATGAAGTGGTGGATGTCGATCCTGAAAACCAGCAGGTGCTCTGCAAGCATGAGACCGTACCCTATGACACCTTGATCATGGCCACCGGGGTAAGCCACTTCTACTTCGGCAATGATCATTGGCAAGAGCATGCCCCCGGCCTAAAAACTGTCGAGGATGCCCTAGAGATTCGCCGCCGCATCTTTATGGCTTTTGAGGCAGCAGAAAAAGAGAGTGACCCGGTAAAGCAGGCCGAATGGCTAACTTTTGTCGTGGCCGGGGGTGGCCCCACGGGGGTGGAGCTAGCCGGGGCGATCGCTGAGCTAGCCTACAATATCTTGCCTCAGGACTTCCGCCGCATTGATACCCGCAAGTCTCGCATCGTCCTCGTTGAGGGTATGGACCGGGTCTTGCCACCCTATGCCCCTGAGCTGTCTCAAAAAGCGGAGGAATCTCTAGAAGGGCTCGGGGTTACCGTGGTGACGGGTTCTCTCGTCAGCGATGTGCAGCCCGAGATGGTGACCCTAAAGAAGAAAGACGGCAGCACCGAAACCATTGGCTCTCGCACAGTGCTATGGGCCGCTGGGGTTAAAGCCTCTAAGCTCGGTAAGGTGCTGGCCTCTCGCACGGGCGCAGAACTGGACCGGGCGGGCCGTGTGATGGTGGGACCACATCTCCATGTGAAAAATTACGACAACATTTTTGTCGTCGGCGATCTGGCCCATGTGTCTCATCAAGGCGATCGCCCCTTGCCGGGAGTCGCGCCAGTGGCCATGCAGGAAGGCAAGTATGTGGCAAAACTAGTAAAAAATCGCATTGCGGGCAAAGCTGCTCCTGAGTTTCGCTACGTGGATAAGGGCAGTCTGGCGGTCATCGGCAAGAATGCGGCCGTGGTGGATCTGGGCTTCGTTAAGTTCTCGGGCTTCTTGGCCTGGCTGATTTGGATTTTTGCCCACATCTATTATCTGATTGAGTTTGATAACAAGCTGGTGGTGATGATTCAATGGGCCTGGGGCTATTTCACCCGCAAGAGCGGTGCCCGGCTGATTACGGGGTCTCAAGCGTTCAATTTGCGATTGCCGACGGCGAATCAGACGGTGGAACAAAAGGAACGCACCGCCGCGTGATCGGTTAGCTGACTCGGTTAGTTGAATGAAGGATGCACTATCAAAATCTTTCGCAGTACTCCGCCTA
>JGI12210J13797_10264657_pt1 | contig 32517 bp, 32 predicted proteins | sample ElkSlonscriptome_3_FD_13797 | JGI IMG/M metagenome (IMG submission 13797) | reverse complement strand
GCAAACTGTTCCTGTGCCAGCGCATTCGGGTTGTTTTCGATGCGCTGATTACGTTCCTCGAGGATGACCTGCCGTTCCGTGACGATATCCTCCGGCGTCAGCCGGAGATTGTTCATCCGCTCGCTTTCCATCTGCATCATCAATTCCAGCCGGTCGGCGGCGACGCGTTGGAAGTAACCGGTATAGTCATAGCTCGTGAATGCGTTGTCGCTGCCCCCATTGGCCGCAACCGTGGCGGAGAATTCGCCCGGTTCAAGCGTTTCGGTGCCCTTGAACATCAGGTGTTCGAGGAAATGCGCGACCCCTGAAACGCCTTCGGGTTCGTCCGCTGATCCTACACGATACCAGACCATATGCACGACGACGGGGGCGCGGTCGTCCTCGATCACAACGACTTCCATGCCGTTATCGAGCGTGTAGGTCGTCACGTCTTCGGCAAATGCGGGAAAAGCTGCAAGGAATAAGGCAAGGGAGGCGAATAGGCGTTTCATGGCGGTCCGTCTGATTGTGCTCTCGCCATTAAGTACGCCGGACGGCCCGTGGATCAAGCGACCATACGCGGTTGTGAGGTCCGCGAAACGCCTCTCGGGACCTAGCCGGGGTCCGCGCGATTATTGCCGCCCGGGGTCGGTTGGGGCAGCGCATTGGTCGGTGGTATCACCAGCGGATCGTTCAGCTGCACCGTCGATGCATCCGGTCCGCCGCCTTCGATTGCCAGTGGATTGCTGAAATCGGGGTCGGGCGACCCGCAGGCCGCGAAAAGCGTCAGGGCCAGAACTGAGACAACGGATTTACGCATCAACGGTACCTTTGAGTTCGTGGCGCCAGTCTTAGCGCAAGCCAGGCGGCGCGTCACGCCGGTTTCTTTCCGTCATCCGACAGGAATGCAAGCCCGACCGCGCCGAGAAAGATCGAAATATCCGCCACGTTGAAGGCGTAAGGGTTCGTGAAGCCGCAGCAGGACATGTTCAGAAAATCCGCAACTGCGCCGTAGAGCAGCCGGTCGATGACATTGCCAAGAGCCCCGCCAAGCAAGAGCCCTCCGGCAAGATAGGTCCACTTGCTGCCGCCTGTTCTGCGCAACCACCAGATGACCGCGACCGAGATCGCCAAGGCGACGCCGATCAGGACCCATCGCATATCGAAATCGGCAAAAAGGCCAAAGTTCACGCCGCGGTTCCACGCCATTGTAAGGCGCAGGTATGGATCGAAAACGTCCACGGGCGGCGGGAAGGGCAACGGGCCGCCGGGATTGCGTACAGCATCCCACTGCAGTCCGAAGACATTGAAGAGAACATGAAACTTGATCACCTGATCAAGAAAGAAGATCCAGATCGCGGTCCATGTCATCAGGCGCATCGGCTGGCTCCTAGTGGCGGAAATGGCGCATGCCGGTAAAGACCATGGCGATGCCGGCCTCATCGGCGGCGGCGATCACTTCGTCATCCCGCATCGAACCACCGGGCTGGATCACGCAGGTGGCGCCCGCGGCCGCGGCCTCCATCAGCCCGTCAGCGAAAGGGAAGAATGCGTCCGAGGCGACAGCAGATCCATTGGTCAGAGGCTCGGGCAGGTCCAACGCCTCGGCCATGCGTTCCGCCTTTCGGGCTGCGATCATCGCGCTATCCAGCCGGGACATTTGCCCGGCACCGACGCCGACGGTGGCCTTGTCCCTGACGTAGACAATCGCATTCGATTTTACGTGTTTGGCCACTTTCCAGGCAAACAGCAGATCATCCATCTGTTCGGGCGTCGGGGCTTTTTTGGTCACGACTTTCAGATCATCAAGCCCGATATGGCCGGTGTCCTTGTCCTGTACCAGAATCCCGCCCGCGACCTGACGATAGGTCGTGATCGGAGCCTTGACGTCTGGCAGGCCCTCGGTGGTCAGCAGGCGCAGGTTCTTCTTGGCGGCAAAGACCGCCTTGGCTGCGTCGGATGCGCCGGGCGCAATGACGACTTCGGTGAAAATCTCGGTGATCGCCTTGGCCGTCGCTTCATCGAGCGGCTGGTTCAGGGCGACGATGCCGCCAAAGGCGCTGGTGCGGTCACAATCGAAGGCTTTCTGATAAGCTTCGCGGAGTGTCCCGGCTCGTGCCACGCCGCAGGGGTTTGCGTGTTTGATGATGGCCACTGCGGGGCCATCGGATGGGTCGAATTCGGCGACCAGTTCAAATGCCGCATCGGTGTCGTTGATGTTGTTGTAGGACAAATCCTTGCCCTGATGCTGCACCGCAGTAGCTACCCCGGGGCGGTTCGTGCCATCCGTGTAAAAGTTGGCCGACTGGTGGCTGTTCTCACCATAGCGCATGGTTTGCTTGAAGGTGCCTGTCAGTGACCGGCGGCGTGGCGCGGGATCGCCGATCGCGCGTGCCATCCATGTGCTGACCGCAGTGTCGTAGGCTGCGGTCCGGGCGTAGGCGGTCTGGGCGAGGCGCTGGCGCAGCGCAAGCGTGGTATGACCATCGTGCTGGTCAAGCTCGGACAGCACGCGATCGTAGTCCTCGACATCTGTCACTACACAGACAAAGGCATGGTTCTTCGCCGCCGAGCGGATCATTGCGGGGCCGCCGATGTCGATGTTCTCGATGCAGGTGTCATAGTCGGCCCCTTTGGCCACCGTTTCTTCGAATGGATAGAGGTTCACGACCACCAGATCGATGCCGCCGATCCCGTGTTCGGCCATCGCATCGGTATGGCTTTCCAGATCGCGGCGCGCGAGAATTCCCCCATGCACGACCGGATGCAGAGTCTTGACGCGGCCATCCATCATTTCGGGAAAGCCCGTCACCTCGGCCACATCCCTGACGTCCAGCCCGGCTTCACGCAGCGCCTTGGCCGACCCGCCGGTCGACAGGATGTCGACACCCCGTGCGGCCAATGCCCTCCCCAGATCGATCAGGCCGGTCTTGTCTGAGACGGAAAGAAGCGCGCGGCGCAGTGGTGCAAGGTCGGTCATCGTGATCCCCGGATGGTTAGTCGGTCATGTCCATCGGATCGGCTTGCGAGGTATCACGCACGAAATCGGGCGTGTCCTGCGCCTTGGCCAGCGACCAGCGGACGCGTGTCGCATAGGCCAAAGCGTGACCGGATAAAACCATCTGTTGCGTCGCACGCGGCTTTAATCGCCCGTTTTGCAGGTAAACCGAGGCCGACAGCGCAAGTTTCGCCGTTCCATCGTGCCGGAAAACCCATGTTTCGCCGGATTTCAGCCGCAGAGAGACCACCGTCCCGCTGCTGTCGATATGGGGTTCCACGTCGGGGTGCAGGTGAAACCGGATCACGTAAGGGATCCCGAGGTCCACCGACGCTTTCAGCGCTTTTCCAAAAGCCGCTTTGTCCGCATTGTCCAGTGTTGTGAGGATGTCATCACCCTCAAGTATGCGGCCATCGACCGACAGCGTCAGGATACGCGCGTGGGTCACTCCGTGAGACGCCCGGTAGCCGTCGTGTGACAGCTCCAGCTTGCGGCCGGTATCCGTCGCGACGTCATTGCAGCGCACATGGTCCGGTGTATCCACCAGAAGATCGAGATGGTTATCCACGCCGCGCCCGACGGCAAGATGCGAAGACGACACACCTTCGATCATCGCGGTCGAATGGCTAGGCGTGGCCCGGCTGGCGCGCTGCCACTTGGTGCCGAAGCGTTTGCCCGATCCGCAATTCACGATGACGGGTCGCCGCCCCGAGGTCAGTTCCATGCCCAGCGTACTGGCATGTGCGTCGCCTGAGGCGGCAGCGGTCGGCGGTCGTGCCGCATCAACGATGATCGTGGTGCGACCGCTGCTCAACCTTGCATAGCCCATGTAGAGCTGGCGCGCTGGCGCGGATTTGACACCAGCGAAGACGAGTGCGGCATCAAGGCGACCTTCGACGCCGCGCCCGCCGCCATGGAACCGTGCCAGCCCGCCATCCGCATGGCGCAGCGCGCGCAGGACGGGTGTTATTCTGCCGATGGCATTCGTGACGGAAGACGGCACGGAACGGCCGCGTTCGGTAAGCACATCCCGGCAGAGGATCAGGAGCGCCAGAACCTCGAGCAGGTCTTCGGGCTTTCGGTTGACGATGCCACCATCCGGATCGATCTGAGTGTCGCAATCGATCGCCAGTGCCGCGACGGCTTTTTCGACATGGCCCTGCATCCCCTCCAGTAGAAGTCCTGCATAAATCGTCGCGGTCACAGCCTCGAACCGCCCCAGCCCCGGTGGTGTCACGCCCCACCTGCGGGCCAGAAACAGGGCCTGTTGTCCCATGCTCCTGAGCAGGCGGTCCACGGTTGCCTTTTCCTGCCCGCGCCGCAGGAAATGGCCGTGATTGATCCACCTGACAAGCCGGCGGCCCGTCACCTCGGGTGTCCAGCCTGGCCCTGTGCCGTTGCCATAAAGGTCGATCCACCCGCCGACCCAGTCCTGGGCCCTGCTGCGCGCGGTATCGTCACCGACCGCCGCCAAGTCATCGAGCCACGTACATCCATGGATTTCGTCACGGACATGCGGGGTGTTTTGGGCCACTTCCCAGATCGAGGTCTCGGGCCCCTCGGACTGCAGACCAGCGAACAGGAAATTTCCGTCGATCAACTGCCGGCCTTTCGCTGCGACACCGATCGTACGCGGCTCGGGCACGCCGACAAAGGCTGTCGCCACGTCGGTCTTGGCAGCACGGCGCGCATGATGGCGATGCATGGCGCGCGTCGCGCGGGCGCGGAGTCTGTCGAACTGGGCCAACTGCGATTGCCTCGATCCTGACGGTCACTGCGACCTTTGCGTGACCATAGGAAATGGGACTTGCGAAGTCACGCGGGCTTTCGCAGCACCGCGATATAGAAACCGTCCATGCCGCCGTGCTCCGGCCAGTAATCCGGACGCAGGCGCAACCCGCCCTCCGGGGTACGCCAGGCAGGATCGACCCCCTGAAGATCCGCGGCATGAGGCTCGACCAGCACGCCCGGGTGCCGCCCCAGCGCCTCTTCGACCTGCACCTCGCCTTCATCAGGCAAGAGCGAGCACGTGCAGAACAGTAACCGGCCTCCGGGTTTCAGCAGATCCAGCGCATGGTCGATCATGGCGGCTTGTTGGTCGATAAGAGCACCGAATTCTGACCCGTCCTTGGCATATGGAAGGTCGGGGTGGCGACGGATCGTGCCGGTTGCCGAGCATGGGGCGTCCAACAGCACCGCATCGAATCCGCGCTCATCGAAGGCCAATGCGTCTCCGACGACGGTCCGGGCCTTGAGACCTGTGCGGTCGAGATTATCCGACACCCGTGTCATGCGCCTGTCCGACACGTCGACTGCCGTGACGCAGGCACCCCCTGCCGCCAGTTGCAGGGTCTTTCCACCGGGTGCGGCGCAAAGATCGAGTACGCTCAGATCCGACACATTGCCGAGCAGACGCACGGGGATCGCTGCGGCGGCGTCCTGCACCCACCAATCGCCCGTTTCATAGCCTTGCAGCGCCGAAACCTGCCCTGCACCCTGCACACGAACCGATCCCGTCGGCAACAGCCGCCCACCCACGGCATCGGCAACGGCTTGCGCGTCGCCCTTTGCGGTCAGGTCAAGCGGTGCACCGGCAAAATGGGCAGCCTCGATCGCTTCCGTTGCCTCGCGACCCCAAGCGGCCACAAGCGGTTTTCGCAGCCAGCCGGGGGTCAGCGGGACGGGCCTTGTGTCCCATATGCCGGGTCCCTCGTCCGCGATCTTGCGCAGGACGGCATTGACGAGACCCTTCATGGCCGCGGTGCGTTTGTTGCGGGCAACGATTTCGACATAGGCGTTCACGACGCCATGGGGGGCCTCTCCGGTACACAGCTCCAGCGTGCCCAGCCGCAGCGCGTTCATCACATGCAGCGGCGGGGTCTTTTTCAGGTAAGGTTTCAGCATCCGGTCGGCGCGGTCCAGACCGCGCAGCGCATCGGTCGCAAGGCGCTGGGCCCGCGCCCGGTCATCGGGATCGCGACGGGACAAAAACCCTGAGGCGATCAGCTCCGACAAGAGCCGCCCCTCACCGATGATCTGCATCATCATTTCATGCGCGCTGCGGCGTGCGGGCAGGCCTTGCTGATCCATCGTCTCTCACTTGAAGCTGTGCTGCGGGGGCGTATATCACAAGGGACGCGACGACAAGGAGCCAACCCCGTGACCGAGACCGCCAAAGATCTGCCGCCCGCCGCCCAGCGTGCGCTGGCCGAGGCCGAGGAACGGCGCAAGAAGGCAAGTGAAGCCGAACTGCCGACCGAACTCGGGGGGCGTGACGGGCCCGAACCGGTGCGCTACGGCGACTGGGAAAAGAAGGGCATCGCCATCGACTTTTAGGGCGCGGCGCAAAATTTTTCGCCTATTGCCATGTTCCGGATCGTTCAACGCTTGTGCGGGGCGCGATTGTTTGTAGGTTGCCAGCAAGGAACGAAGGAATTGCACTTGCTGGCACACCGTCTTTTCGCGCTCATTGCCTGCCTCGCTCTCGCGGGCTGCGGGCTTCCGCGGGGGGCGGGTTTCCAATCCGAAGTCTTGTCGGTTTCCGGTTTTTTCGGGCCTCAGGTCGATGAATCGACGGGGCCGACCTTCGCCACTTACGAGGTCAACCGCCAGACTTTGCCCCAGTTGCGGGTGTGGGGAAGAGACGGCGGTTCACTGCCTTGGCCTGTTGCGCAGGAGCAACCCGGTTCCCTGATCATCGCCCCCGGCGATACCGTACAGCTGACAATCTGGGACGCCGAGGAAAACTCGATCTTCGGACCAGCGGGTGTGACGCCGATCCAGGCGACCGAGGTCGACACAGCGGGGCGGGTCTTTGTGCCCTTTATAGGCGAATTGCGCGTGTCCGGCATGGCCCCGACCACAGCGCGCCAGCGGATCGAGGAGGAATTGGTTCGCACCGTGCCATCTGCGCAGGTGCAGCTTGTCGTCGAGCCGGGTGGAAACAACACCGCGAACCTGTCTTCTGGCGTGGTGGCCCCGGGTCTTTATCCGCTGCCTCGGCGAAATTTCCGGATCCTCGATCTGCTCTCTCTGGCTGGCGGGCCTAACCCGGCCTTCAATTCCCCGCAGGTCCGGCTGGTGCGTGACGGGCGGACCTTCGGCGTGTCGTTCAACCAACTGCTGACGAAGCCGAACCTCAATATCGCCGTCCGCGGGGGGGATCGCATTTTCATCGAGGATGACGGGCGCCAATTCATCACACTGGGGGCCACCGGCACCCAGTCCATCGTTGATTTTCCCCAGACAGAGCTTTCCGCGCTTGAGGCGATCGCCTTCATCGGAGGGGTCAATCCCGGAACGGCCAATCCCGAAGGCGTCCTGATCCTGCGCGAGTATGACGCCCATGACGTGCGTGATGGCACCTCTGGTCCGCCGCAAGAGAGGGTGGTGTTCATCATTGATCTGACCCATGCCGACGGTCTGTTCTCGGCGGGGCGTTTCATGATCGAGGATGGCGATTTGATCTATGGCACCGAAAGCGCGCTCGGACCGTTGCTCGCCGCTGTCGGCCTGACCAACAGCGTCCGGGGAACCGTCAACTGACGGATCAGAAGAGCGCGATATCCTGGGCGAGACCGTCCAGATCGAAGATATCCGGCAGCTGAAGGACGTCGCCGGTATCGAAAGTGATCGACGTGCCTTGCGCGTCGGTGCTTGCATAAACGAACAGAAGATCATTCACCGATGTCAGGCCGGTCCAAAGCCGTGCATCCAGCTGGATTTCGTCGACCCCAAGTGTGAAGTCCGTGATCGTGTCGTTTCCCGCGAAGAACACGAACTTGTCCGTGCCACCGCCGCCGGTCATTACGTCATCGCCCGCACCGCCTTCGAGCACATCGTCGCCATTACCGCCCAGCAGGTGGTCCGCCCCTTCGCCCCCCAGCAGCCGATCATCACCATTGCCGCCGAAGACAAGATCGTCGCCCAGCCCTGCGTTGACCGTGTCGTTCCCATCCATTGCCACGATCAGATCGCCCCCCGTTGTTCCAAGGGTCAACTGACCCGCATGGCCGGATTCGACGACCGGACCTTGCTTGGGGCGGCCGAGCGCATCACTCAGGTCGGCCAGAACCCCCTTGGCGATCAGATCATGCGCGAGCATCGGCATATATGCGGCTTCCGGCGGTGTTGCTGGCCCCTGTCCCGATAGATCCGGTACCGGCGTGGGTGGTCCTGCGAAACCCGGTTCGATGCTGCTCGACAGCCGCGATGCGCCGATCAGGTCGCCGCTCTCAAGCAGACGATAGTCGATCGGAGCGTTATCGCTGCTTTGCACTACAAGGACTTCGTCGCCATAGCGGATCTCCATGCCGTCACTGCGCAGGCTGATCGTCAGTTGCGAAATATCACGCAACAGAGGCCAGAGAGACAGATCGATACGATCCTCGCCCACGGTGAAATCGGTGATCGTATCCATCTCGCCATCGGCGGACATCACGAAAACGTCCCGTCCCGCGCCGCCTGCCAGAACATCCGCACCCGCCCCGTCCTGCAGGATGTCGCCGCCTGCCGCCCCGCTGAGGATATCGTCGCCCTCCTGTCCATAGAGGATATCGAAGCCCGCCGTGCCGGTGAGCACGCCCCCGGCAGAGGGTGCGGCCGCACTGATGCCGGGGGTGCCGGTTTCATGGCGCAGATGGGTCACCCCGGCCTCGCTGCTGCTGGCGACAAAGAAATCGAGACCATGGGCGACAAGTGTCGGATGGGCAGCAATCGCGCTGACATTGTTCAGGCTGATCTCGTCGGTATCCTCGAACGCGGCACGATGAACCAGTGTGCCGCCCTCCAGCAGCACGAAGACCGAGACGCCATCATCCGCACCGCCCGCGATGACATAGACCTTTCCGTCCTTTTCAACGATCTCGATCGCGGTAACGCCACCGAACCGGGTCTCTCGTGTATCCATCACATGATCGCGCAGGATTGCACCTTCGGTCGTACCGATCTCGACCACGCTGAGGCTGTCGCTCCCTGCCGCACCAAGGATGACGAATGCCCGGCCCCCGATTTCGACGCCTTCCATTGCGGACGGGGCGTTGATCCACAGGCCGTCATCACTGCCGAAGATCGCAGGCATGCCCAGATCGCCGCTGCCGGTGATTTCACGGACGGCAAGACCATTCTGCGCAACACTTGCGGTGACGAAAAATGTCTGCCCGCCGGACGACACCACTGTGGATGCAGTGATTTGCGCCATGGTCTCGACCGTGGGATCGGCCAGGATCGTATGCCCCGACAGGTTGCCATCGACGTCGAAGGCCAGTCTGCCCACGCCCGCCTGTGCAGCCAGGCCGCCATAGATATAGAGCGTATCGCCGTCGGCATAGGTGGCTGTATGCTGAAACGTACGGAATACATCCGGCAGTCCGTCCAATGCCTCGGGCATTGCCAGACCGCCGTCCGCCAGCACCTGCACCGTCTGCAGATGGCCGCCCGAGCCCCCGCCGCTCAGCAGTTGGTTTCCGTCCTCGGTGGCGAAGGCGACGATCGTGCCCGTGCCCCCCGCGGTCAATCCACCGTCGAAACCGACCTGATCGCCGAGGTCGAGGCCCGTGGGCGTCAACACCCAATGCTGTAGAAGACCATCATGGCGGGTCGCGCTGTAAAGCGCGTGACCACTGTCGGTCGCAAGGACTTCGAGCGTGGTGATCCGCGAATGAGACAGGCTGTCACCGCTGGCCAGAAAGTCGATTTCCGTTATCCCCGGCACACTTCCCCCCGAAATCGCATGGCGCGGTCAGAGGTAGGCACCGGGTCTTAATCGCGCGCAAACGGGGCGGTGTAACTTTCCTAGGACTTGATTCAAACCGCGTGCTTCCCGGCGGATCTGCGTTCAATCGCCGTCGTAGCCGTCTGGGTTTCTCGACTGCCAGCGCCACGCGCTTGCGACCATATCATCCAGCGCATGTTCGGCTTTCCAGCCCAGTTCGGTGTTGGCGCGCGCGGGATTGGCCTGCATCGCTGCGATGTCCCCCGCTCGGCGCGGCGCGACCCGCGTCGGGATCGTAACGCCGCTTTCTTTCTGGAATGCGGTGACCATCTGCCGGACGCTGTAGCTTTGGCCCGTCCCGATATTGAATGGCCGGGCCCCTTGTTGCCGTGCAGCGAAGTCAAGGGCCGCGACATGGGCGCGTGCCAGATCAACCACGTGGATGTAGTCACGCAGGCCGGTGCCGTCCGGTGTGTCGTAATCTTCTCCGAATACCTCAAGCACATCGCGCTTGCCGATGGCGACCTGCGCGATAAAGGGCATCAGGTTATTGGGAATATCGTCCGGGGCCTCTCCGATCGCGCCCGATTGATGGGCGCCGACCGGATTGAAGTAGCGCAGCAGAACCGCGCTCTTGCCGGTACCCGTGTTGGCCCAGTCTGTCAGAAGCTCTTCGGCGATGCGCTTGGTGCGCCCGTAGACCGAAGTGGGCCGCGTTGGATGTGCCTCGTCGTAGGGCAGGTAGTCCGGCGCGCCATAGACCGTGGCAGAGGACGAAAAGATGATCCGCTTGCAACCCGCCTGATCCATGGCGCGCAAAAGGGTCAATGTCCCGCTGACATTGACGGCATAGTAGTCGAGCGGCTTTTCCTCGCTTTCACCGACTGCCTTGAGACCGGCAAAATGGACCACGGCATCGGGGCGAAAATCGGCAAATACCGCATCGAGCGCGGCCCTGTCCCGCACATCGCCCCGAACGTCGAAAAGGTCGCCATTCGACAGGCCGCGCACACGGTCCAGCACCTTGGGATTTGCGTTCGCGTAATTGTCAAAGACGCATACGGCGTGCCCTTGCGCCATCAACTCAAGCAGCGTGTGGCTGCCGATATATCCTGCACCGCCGGTAACGAGAACGCGCATTCCAAGCCCTTCGTATCTGGGCATCTGTCTAGGCAGAAACGCCGGCCCGCGCAACGGCGCTAGATGCGGGCGTAGATATCCTCGTGGCGGATGATGTCGTCCTCGCCGAGATAGCTGCCCGTCTGCACCTCGATCAGGGTCATCGGAAGCTTGCCGGGGTTTTCGAGCCTGTGCCTTGCGCCGAGCGGTATGTAGATGGCCTCGTTCTCGCCCACCAGACGGGTTGCCTCGCCGACTGTCACCTTCGCGGTGCCTTCGACGACGATCCAGTGTTCGGCCCGGTGATGATGGGATTGTAGCGACAGGCTGGCACCGGGGTGGACCCTGATGCGTTTCACCTGAAACCGGTCGCCCCTGGCAAGGCTCTCGAACCAGCCCCAGGGACGGTGGTCTTTGGGATAGGTCTCGGCCTGCGGCAGTTCAGCGGCCTTCAGCCGTGCCACGGCATGTTTGACATCCTGTGTGCGGCTCTTGTGGCTGACCAGCACTGCATCCGGCATGGCGATGGCGACGATATCCTGCAGCCCGATGCCGACGATGGCCTGCCCATCCACCTCGGACCGCAGCATCGTATCGGCGCAGTCGATCGCCGTGGCCGATCCGTTTTGCGCAAGCCCCGAGGTTTCGGTCTCGCGCCAGACGGCATCCCAGTCGCCAAGGTCGGACCATGCCCCTGAAAACGGCGCAACGCAGAGGTTGGCGGCGTGCTCCATGATGGCATAGTCGATGGACTGTGCGTCGATCTTCGACCAGGGGGCTTCCCCCAGATGAAAGAAGCCGTTTCGCGTTGTTGCGGACCTGACGCTTTCGGTCACCGGATCCATAAGCCCGGGCGCGATTTCGCGTGCCATATCTATCAGGGTGGCCGCTTTGAAAAGATAAAGGCCCGCATTCCAAAGCGCCGCACCTGTGGCAATCAGATTTTCGGCACTGGCGCGGTCGGGCTTTTCGATGAAGCGTGCGACCGGAACGACCCCGTCCCGATGATGCGACGACGCCGACGGCTCCAGATAGCCATAGCCGGTCTCGGGACGCGTGGGGGTAATTCCGAAAGCCACGATCTGGCCCGCGCGTGCTGCCGGTACGGCATGGCGGATGATGTGCCGCAAGGCCGCACTGTCGGGGATCAGGTGGTCGGACGGCGCGACCAGCAAGAGAGCTTCGGGGGCCTCGGCCGCCGCGACAAGCGCGCCTGCCAGGATGGCCGGGCCGGTATCGCGCGAGGCGGGCTCGACGATCACCTGGCGCGGGCGGGTGCCGATCTCGGCCAGTTGCGCATCAACCATGAACCGAAACGGTTCCCCCGTCACCACGACGGGATCCGCAAAGCCCTCACCGCGAAAGCGTCGCGCACATCCCTGCAAGAGCGACTCTTCGCCGATCAGTCGCGCGAACTGCTTGGGATAGGTCTTGCGCGACAACGGCCAGAGCCTGCTGCCGGAGCCGCCGCAGAGGATCAGCGGCGTAATAGGCGAAGGGTCATGCTGCATGGTCATGACGCCCGCAACCGCGCGCCGCGCGCCTGCATCTGTCGATACCACAGGACAGTCTGCGCGAGGCCTTCTTCGAAGTCCTTGGAAGCACGCCAGCCCATTGACGTCATGCGGCTGATGTCGAGACATTTACGCGGTGTGCCGTCGGGCTTTTCGGGGTCGGTGAGGATCACTCCTTCGAACCCTGTCAGCCGCGCGATCGTCCGTGCAAGCGCAAGAATACTGATGTCCTTGCCAGTGCCGACATTGATATGGCTGCAGGCCGGATCTGTTTGCCTGGCATAATCCTCGGCCGACATCCCGATGATAAACATCACCGCAGCCGCCAGATCGTCGACATGCAGGAATTCGCGTCGGGGCGTCCCGGTGCCCCAGAGCGTGACATGTCGCGCGCCATTTCGCACAGCGGCGTCGAAACGCTGGATCAGCGCGGGAATGACATGGGCCTTTTCGGGGTGGAAGTTGTCGCCGGGACCATAAAGATTGGTGGGCATCAGCGATCTGTAATCTCGCCCGTATTGGATGTTGTAACTCTCGCAGAGCTTGATCGCCGTGATCTTGGCCAGGGCATATGGCGCGTTCGTCGGCTCCAGCGCACCGGTCATGAGGGCCTCTTCACGGATCGGTTGGGCTGCGTCACGCGGATAGATGCAAGAAGACCCCAATTGGATCAGCCGATTGATATCTGCCTCGTGGGCGGCATGAATGACATTGGCGGCAATCGCCAGATTGTCGTAAAGAAAGCTTGCTGGTGCCTTGGCATTGGCCATGATGCCGCCGACACGGGCGGCGGCGAGAATCACCGCGTCGATCGGCTCGCACGCAAAGAAATGGGCGACGGCACGCTGGTCGGTCAGATCGAGCCTGTCGCGTGGTACGGTAATCACCTCGTGGGTGCCATCGAGCGCCAGCGCCCGTGCCACGGCACTGCCGACCATGCCGCGATGTCCCGCAACGAAAATCCGCATTGTTACGCTCCGATCATCGTTGGCTCGGTGAAACCCTGCTCGCGCAGCAATGCGGTGCGCTGGGCGAGGCGCAGGTCCGCTGCGGTCATCTCGGCACACATCTGGCGGGCGGTGATCGTCGGGCGCCAGCCAAGCTCTGCCCGCGCCTTTGCGGGATTTCCCAACAGTGTCTCGACTTCGGTTGGCCGGTAATAGCGTTTGTCGATCCGCATCACGACGTCACCCGCCGCGACATGCGGTGCGAGATTGGGGTTCACATGGGTCACTGTCGCCGTCTCGGACGCACCGTGCCCGTCGAAACGCAGGGTCATCCCGAGTTCTCCTGCACACCAGCGGACAAAGTCGCGCACGCTGTGCTGTTCGCCCGACGCGATGACGTAATCCTGCGGCTGATCCTGTTGCAGCATCATCCATTGCAGGCGGACGTAGTCGCGGGCATGGCCCCAGTCGCGTTTGGCGTCGATATTGCCCAGATGGATGCAATCCTGCAGTCCCATCGCCACATGTGCGAGGCCGCGCGTGATCTTGCGGGTCACGAAGGTTTCGCCGCGCCGGGGACTTTCATGATTGAAAAGGATTCCGTTGCAGGCGAACAGGCCATAGGCCTCACGGTAGTTCACGCAGGTCCAGAACGCATGCAGTTTGGCAATGGCGTAGGGGCTGCGCGGATAAAAAGGGGTCGTCTCGGTCTGCGGTGTTTGTTGCACCTTGCCGTAAAGTTCGGACGTCGAGGCCTGATAGAATCGTGTCGTTTCGGTCAGCTTCAGCAGGCGGATCGCTTCAAGCAGCCGCAGCGTGCCCAACGCATCCACGTTGGCGGTGTATTCGGGGGTCTCGAAGCTGACGGCGACGTGTGACTGCGCACCGAGGTTGTAAACCTCGTCGGGACGGATCTCGGCCAGAAGTCGTGTCAGGTTGCCTGTATCGGTCAGGTCGCCGTAGTGGAGGATCAGCCGCGGATCGCTGACTTGCGGATCCTCGTATATGTGGTCGATACGCCCCGTGTTCAGTGATGACGCGCGGCGCTTGAGCCCGTGAACCTCGTATCCCTTCTCCAGAAGCAATTCGGCCAGATACGACCCGTCCTGTCCGGTGATGCCGGTAATCAGTGCACGCTTGACCATTCTGACCCTCTACGCCGCGAAACCTTTGTCAGCCATGTTTCCGCACAGGTCTTAAGGATCGGTTAACCACGGCACGGTCCGGAAAGCAGTCGTTGGTATTTTCCGATGCAGGGTCGGGTGTCGAAATCAAACCGATAGGGGCCGCGATGTCACAGATCACTCCGAAACTCTCACTTCCCGTCATCATGCCTGCACAGGCGCAAAAGCACATTACTCACAACGAGGCTCTGGAGCGGATCGACCTGTTCGTCCAGATGACACTTGAAGCGACCGACGCGACCAGCGCCCCCGCCGCACCGCAGGAGGGCGAAAGCTGGGCAATCGGCTCTGGCGCTACAGGCCTCTGGTCGGGGCAGGATGGCATGATCGCGTCTTTCCGCGGGGGTGGGTGGCTGTTTGTCACGCCGTCGGAAGGCTGGCTTGCGTGGGACAAGAGCGTTTCCGCGCTCAAGGTCTGGTCAGGCGGGGCATGGCAGATGCTTGCGGGTCTCGCGCCCTGAGTGGCGGCCGCCCTGCGCACGGATGTGCCGGGCGCCGCTGACATCGATCCATCCAACCACCGACATGCCTTGAAACGCGCACCCGCAAGGGTGGCGCGTTTTTTTTGTTGCGCGGTTTGAGGAACCCGAAAAACCGGGGGCGCCGATATTCATGGTCTGGAAACCTCGCTATGCATGCCGTCTTGTGCCAATCTGTCGCGGAATACTGACGCAGAGTGCTTGCGGCACCATAAGGGGTCTGCTACATCGCGCCTGATTTTTTGTCGCTCTCGCATCCGTGAGGGGGAAGGAAGCTGCTCGGTCGTCGGCCCCTTGGTCGGCAATCCCGGGCCCTAAATATCGGAAGGCTAAACGTGCCCGAAACCGCTGGTATTTCGACAGGCATTGCAGCGCGCTATGCAACTGCCGTTTTCGACCTCGCCAAGGACGGCAAGGCGATCAAGGCTCTCGAATCGGACGTTGCCGCACTCGACGATGCAATGACTGATAGTGCGGACCTGCGCGATCTTCTGTTTTCGCCGCTTTACAGCCGGGAACAACAGGGCGCGGCAATCACCGCGATCGCGCAGAAAATGGAACTCTCCGAAACGACGCGCAATGTGCTGGCCCTGCTGGCGAGCAAGCGTCGTCTGTTCGTGTTGCCGCAGTTGGTCGCCGTTCTTCAGGACCGTCTCGCCGAGGAACGCGGCGAAGTGACCGCCGAGGTAACCACCGCCAAGAAGCTGACCAAGGCGCAGTCCGACAAGCTGGCCAAGACGCTCAAGGCGCAGGTAGGCAAGTCTGTCACCATCAAGGAAACCGTCGATGAGAGCATCATTGGCGGTCTTATCGTTAAAGTGGGCTCGAAGATGATCGACACTTCGATCGCTTCCAAGCTAAACGCACTCCAGAACAATATGAAAGAGGTCGGATAAATGGCGATCCAAGCGTCTGAAATCTCTGCGATCCTGAAGGACCAGATCAAGAACTTCGGTCAAGAGGCCGAAGTGGCCGAGGTTGGCCGTGTGCTGAGCGTGGGTGACGGTATCGCCCGCGTCTACGGGCTGGACAACGTTCAGGCCGGCGAGATGGTCGAATTTCCCGGCGGGATCCGCGGGATGGCCCTGAACCTCGAAGCCGACAACGTCGGTGTCGTTATTTTCGGGTCCGACCGTGACATCAAGGAAGGCGATGTCGTCAAGCGCACCAAGTCCATCGTGGACGTGCCGATCGGTGATGCGCTGCTCGGCCGCGTTGTGGATGCGCTGGGTAATCCGCTGGACGGCAAGGGCCCGATCGAGACCAAGGAGCGCGCCGTCGCAGACAGCAAGGCGCCCGGCATCATTCCTCGCAAATCGGTACACGAGCCGATGGCGACCGGCCTCAAGTCAGTCGACGCGATGATCCCGATCGGTCGCGGCCAGCGCGAACTGATCATCGGTGACCGTCAGACAGGTAAGACTGCCGTGGCTCTCGATACGATCCTGAACCAGAAATCCTACAACGATGCCGCCGAAAAAGAGTATGACAAGCTCTACTGCATCTACGTGGCCGTTGGTCAGAAGCGGTCGACCGTTGCCCAGCTGGTCAAGCGCCTCGAGGAATCCGGAGCGTTCGAATACTCGATCGTCGTGGCCGCAACCGCATCCGACCCCGCGCCGATGCAGTATCTTGCGCCCTACGCCGCAACCGCGATGGCCGAATACTTCCGCGACAACGGCCGTCACGCGCTGATCATCTACGATGACCTGTCCAAGCAGGCCGTGTCCTACCGTCAGATGTCCCTGCTGCTGCGCCGCCCACCGGGCCGCGAAGCCTATCCCGGCGACGTTTTCTATCTTCACTCGCGCCTGTTGGAGCGTTCGGCCAAGCTGAACGAGGATAACGGGGCAGGTTCGCTGACGGCGCTGCCGATCATCGAAACCCAGGGCGGTGACGTCTCGGCCTTTATTCCGACCAACGTGATTTCGATCACCGACGGTCAGATCTTCCTCGAGACCGAACTCTTCTATCAAGGTATCCGTCCAGCTGTGAACACCGGCCTGTCGGTGTCGCGCGTTGGCTCGTCGGCCCAGACGAATGCCATGAAATCCGTCGCCGGTCCGGTGAAGCTGGAACTTGCGCAGTATCGCGAAATGGCCGCCTTCGCACAGTTCGGGTCCGACCTCGACGCCGCGACACAGCAGCTTCTCGCCCGGGGCGCGCGTCTGACCGAACTGATGAAGCAGCCGCAGTATTCGCCGCTGACCAATGCCGAGATCGTTTGCGTGATCTACGCCGGTACGAAGGGCTTTCTCGACAAGATCGATGTCAAGGACGTCGGCCGGTTCGAGGCGGGCCTGCTCAAGCATCTGCGGACCAACGCCAAGGACGTGCTGGACTTCATCACCAAGGAAGATCCCAAGATCAAAGGTGAGGCAGAAGAAAAGGTCAAAGCGGCTATCGACGCTTTCGCCAAGGACTTTGCTTAAACCTTTGAGACAAAGGAGACTTCGCTTTGCCTAGTCTTAAGGACCTGAAAAACCGGATCGAGTCGGTTAAATCGACCCGCAAGATCACCAAGGCCATGCAGATGGTCGCGGCCGCCAAACTGCGCCGTGCCCAAGAGGCTGCCGAATCCGCACGGCCTTATGCCGAGCGGTTCAACGCTGTGATGGCCGGCCTTGCCGCCTCGGTCGGTGACAGTGAAACAGCCCCGAAGCTTCTGGCCGGAACCGGCAAGGAAGACACGCATTTGCTTGTGGTGATGACAGCCGAACGCGGGCTTTGCGGCGGCTTCAACAGCAATATCGCGAAACTGGCGCGTCAACACGCGCAAAAGCTGATGGGCGAGGGCAAGACCGTCAAGATCCTGACCGTCGGCAAGAAGGGCCGTGCGTCTCTCAAGCGTGACCTTGGCGAACATTTCGTCGGTCATGTCGACCTGACTGATGTCAAGCGCGTGGGCTACGAGGACGCAAAGGAAATCGCCAAGGATGTGCTTGCGCGTTTCGATGAGGGTGACTTCGATATCGCGACCATCTTCTTCTCGCGGTTCGAAAACGTCGTCGTCCAGCATCCGACAGCCCAGCAGATCATTCCGGCCCAGTTCGAGGCGGAAGAGGATGCAGGCAGTGCGATGCTCTACGACTACGAGCCGAGCGAAGAGGGTATTCTCGCCGACCTGCTGCCAAAAGGCGTGGCCACGGCCATCTTTGCTGCCCTGCTCGAGAACGCCGCATCCGAACAGGGTGCACGCCAGTCGGCGATGGACAACGCGACCCGCAACGCAGGCGAGATGATCGACAAGCTGACGATCCAGTACAACCGCTCGCGTCAAGCCGTCATCACCAACGAGCTGATCGAAATCATTTCGGGCGCTGAAGCGCTCTAGACCCCGGAGAAGACCATTATGGCAAACGCAAAAGGCAAGATCACGCAGGTCATCGGCGCCGTCGTCGACGTGCAGTTCGGTGATCACCTGCCAGAGATCCTCAATGCTCTGACAACCGACAACAACGGCAAGCTGCTCACTCTCGAAGTGGCCCAGCACCTTGGCGAAAGCACCGTCCGTGCTATCGCGATGGACTCCACCGAGGGTCTTGTGCGGGGGCAAGAGGTCAACGACCTCGGGCGGCCGATCAACGTGCCTGTCGGTGATGCAACCCTCGGCCGTATCATGAACGTCGTAGGCGAGCCTGTGGACGAAAAAGGCCCGATCGGTGCCAAGGAAAGCCGCTCGATCCATGCCGAGGCCCCTACATTTGACCAGCAGTCGACCGCATCCGAGGTTCTGGTGACAGGCATCAAGGTGATCGACCTGCTCGCCCCCTATGCCAAAGGCGGCAAGATCGGTCTCTTCGGGGGTGCCGGTGTGGGCAAGACAGTTCTTATTCAGGAACTGATCAACAACATCGCCAAGGTACACTCGGGCTACTCGGTGTTCGCCGGTGTGGGCGAGCGGACCCGCGAGGGCAATGACCTCTACTACGAATTCATCGAATCCGGCGTTATCAATGCCGAAGACCTGACCAAGTCGAAAGTGGCGCTGGTCTACGGCCAGATGAACGAGCCTCCGGGTGCACGTATGCGTGTGGCACTGTCCGGTCTGACAATGGCGGAATCTTTCCGCGACCAGTCCGGCACCGACGTTCTGTTCTTCGTGGACAACATCTTCCGATTCACCCAGGCAGGGTCCGAGGTGTCGGCACTTCTGGGCCGTATTCCATCCGCTGTGGGCTACCAGCCGACGCTGGCCACCGACATGGGCCAGATGCAGGAACGGATCACTTCGACAAAGAACGGGTCGATCACATCCGTGCAGGCCATCTACGTGCCTGCGGACGACCTTACCGACCCTGCGCCGGCAACCTCGTTCGCACACCTCGATGCGACGACCGTTCTCAACCGTGCGATCTCGGAAAAGGGTATCTACCCTGCCGTTGACCCGCTCGACTCCACCTCGCGTCTGCTGGACCCTGCGATTGTCGGCGAAGAGCACTACCGCGTGGCCGCCGACGTGCAGAACATGCTCCAGCGTTACAAGTCGCTTCAGGACATCATCGCGATCCTCGGCATGGACGAATTGTCGGAAGAAGACAAACTGACCGTCGCCCGCGCCCGCAAGATCGAGCGTTTCCTGTCGCAGCCATTCGACGTGGCCGAAGTCTTTACCGGTTCGCCCGGCGTTCAGGTATCGCTGGAAGACACGATCTCATCGTTCAAGGCCGTTGTCGCGGGCGAGTATGACCACCTTCCCGAAGGCGCGTTCTACATGGTCGGCGGCATCGACGAGGTGAAGGCCAAAGCCGAAAAGATGGCCGCAGCCGCAGCCTAAGGAGCAGCCGATATGGCAAACCTACAATTCGATCTGGTCTCTCCCGAGCGGCGCCTTGCGTCGGTCGAGGCGACCGAGGTGCAGATTCCCGGTGTGGATGGCGACATGACGGCTATGGCCAATCATGCGCCGACGATCACCACGTTGCGCCCTGGTATCGTGAAGGTCGTTCACGGCAGCGGGGACGATTCCTACGTGGTGTCGGGCGGCTTTGCGGAAATCACCGCAGAAAGCGTTTCGGTCCTGGCCGAGCGCGCCTTGCCCCGCGCCGAAGTCACGCAGGAGGTCTTCGACCAGATGATCGAAGAGGCCAAAGCGGCCTACGGTCGTGCGCAAGAGAACTTCAAGAACGAGCCGGGCCCGGTCGATGACGCCGCCAAGCTTATCTCGGATATGGTTGCCATGGGTGGCCAGATCGGCCTGACAGCCAAGACCTGAGAACGCGCCCTGCAAGAAATCGAGGATCAGCCCCGCCAAGTGCGGGGCTTTTTCTTTCAGGGCGAGGTCGGCTGCGCCGTTGCGCTGACGGTGCCGACCCCGATCAGGCCCGGCAAGCCATCGACGGTGGTCGCCATGCTGCCGTCGATGCCCGTGTTCGATCCACGCGCCCGCATGCCTTCGGCGTCCGTCCCATAAAGATAGCCGACAAGCGTCCCATCCACGCCGAATACGTGCAGGCCGCTATCAAGTGATCCGTCGATGTCGAGGCTGACGCCCGCATCGCCCGCACCATTATCGTGCACCTGTCCATTGCTGATCATGATTGTTCCGGCGTAGTTCACCAGGCGCTCTTCGAGGTTTTCATCGATAGCCGTCCCCATGAAACCGGTCGCCGAACCGGTGATCGCCATGTCGGAAAGGGTCAAGGTCATCGTGCTGGGGCCGGCAACATTCGCGCTGGCGACGCTGGAGCCGATCACCAGTTCCATGAACCCGTCATAGGTCATGCTGCCGGTCCCCGGCAGATCATCGAAAGGCGCCCGCACTCCACCCGCAACCGAAGCCGTTGCCATGTTCGACACGGCGGGCAGAAAGATCGTATCGTAGTTCTGACGCTCGAGATCGGTGGCGATGAAAAGCTCGGAGGTAAATGGCGGGGGTGTCACGCCTACTCCACCGCCGCCACCGCCGCCACTGGCACCGCCGCCATCGCCATCGCCACCGTCATCAACGGGATTTGCAGAGGTTCCGGACATGCAGGCCGTCAGCCCCCAAAGCGCCATGAGCACCAACACCCCCTTGACCGTCAATCGCATCGCTCCATCACCTCACTGTCGAATTAACCAATTTGCAACGAAGTAGCGGGAAAGGGTTAACCAAACGTTAGTGGCTATTGCCCGTGCCGTCGGGGGTGGGGTCTAGTTGGTTCACCAACATCATGGCTTCGGGGACATCCTCGCCTTATGCGTAGACTGGATAGTGGCATTGTCGGGATCGACCACGGCGAAGTCGTCATGTTCTCTGATTTCGAGGATGACGGTCAGATGTGGCGCGGCGAAGGTCCGCGCCAGTCGCGCGAATCCGTCAGTTTCGCGGCCAGCTACAAGACACCGCCCCATGTGCAGGTCTCCATCTCGATGTGGGACATTTCGAACAGGTCCAACATCCGCGCCGATGTGCAAGCCGAGAAAATAACCGCTGACGGGTTCGAGATCGTTTTCCGGACATGGAGCGATACGCAGGTCGCGCGGATCCGTGTCGCTTGGACCGCCATTGGTGAACTGCCGCACGAAGACGACTGGCAGCTCTAGCACGGCCGACGCCCCGGGACCCGATCGCCGGACCTGGCGGTAGACCTGCCCGGTCCCGTCATTGAACCAAATCGGTCCGCATATGTTTGTTTCATATGTCGAAGGAGACCGGGATGACCAGAACCACGGATCGGGCCAGGACGCGTACAGGGCGGGACAGACAGTTTCTCCGCGTCGATCAGCTTGTCTTTTCGGGTGGTGGAACACGGTGTTTCTGGCATGGCGGTTTCTGCTCTGTCGTGGCCCCGGTCATCGAGCTCGCGCCGGAACGCATTTCTGCCGTATCGGGCGGAGCGCTTTCGGCATGTGCATTCATCGGTGGTGTCGAAAACCGTCTCTTCGACGTGATGGGACAGGCGCTTGCGAGACGTCAAAGCAATATCTCGACCGACTGGGACGAGTTGCAGTCAAACGGCATGACGCCCCACCAGGAGATGTACCGAGAGATCGTGACGGAAACGCTGGATCAAGACGTCATCGACAGGATCAGCCAAGGCCCTTCGTTTCAGGTGCTGCTGACCCATCCGCCGATCGAAAGCTACCCCAAGCTATCGACGCTGCCGATGATGATTTCCTACGAGGTCGACATGGCCATCCGCTCGTCGCCCCATGTCGTGTCCGCCGACGCCCTCGGGGCCAACGAGGTTCTCGTGGATGCGCGCCAGGTCGCGCGTGAGGGTGACCTGATCGACCTTGTCTGCGCCGCCGCGGTCATTCCGCCGGTGTTCAATGTTCAGGGCTGGAAGGGGCGGCCCGTCGTCGATGGCGGTATGGCCAACAAGGCGCCGATGCCTGATCCCGACAAAGGATCCTCGCTGATCCTGCTCACCCGCAAGTTCCGCAACCTGCCGGAGTATCCCGGTCGCCAGTACGTGGAGCCGAGCGAGAGCGTTCCGGCTGACAAGATCGACTTCACAAGCCGGGAAAAGATCGAAAGGACATGGCAGGCGGGCCGAGAGGACGGTCACGCTTTCCTGCGCCGTGATCTGCCCGAAGGCGCGGTCGGCGGCGACAAGCCATGATCATTCCGCGGCGTAGAGCCCTTCGTAGATCGGCCCCAGCGTCTTGTGATCGAAGAGCGACGATACCGACGTCCCGTTCCATGTGTTCAGGATCGCCTGCGCGAACATCGGGGCGGTCGGCACGATGCGGATGTTTCCGCAGCCTTTGACGGCCTCTGTCGCTTGAATGGTGTCGGTGATCACCAGCGATTTCATCACTGATTTCGACACACGGTCCACAGCGGGCCCGGAAAGGACCCCGTGGGTAATGTAGGCGTGCACTTCTTTCGCGCCGTTTTCCATCAGCACTTCGGCGGCTTTGCAAAGTGTTCCTGCCGTGTCCACGATGTCGTCCACGATCACGCAGACCTTGTCCTTGACCTCACCGATGACGGTCATCTCGGCCACCTCGCCGGGCTTGCCGCGGCGTTTGTCCACGATCGAGAGCGGCGCCTGCAACCGCTGCGCAAGATCGCGGGCACGGGCCACGCCACCCACATCGGGCGAGACGACCATCACCTCATCCATCTTGCCGCGGAAGTTGTGCATCGCATCCAAGGCATAGATCGGCGAGGCATAGAGGTTATCGACAGGAATATCGAAAAAACCCTGGATCTGCGTTGCATGCAAATCCAGGGTCAGAACGCGTTCGATACCCGCTTCGACGATCATGTTCGACACCAGCTTGGCCGTGATCGGCGTCCGCGCCTTCGACCGGCGATCCTGCCGGGCGTAGCCGAAATAGGGGATCACAGCCGTGATGCGCGCCGCGGATGATCGCCGCAACGCATCGGCAATGATCAAAAGCTCCATCAGGTTGTCGTTCGCGGGATTCGATGTCGGCTGGATGATGAACATGTCCTCGCCACGCACGTTCTCGAAGACCTCCACGAAGACCTCGCCGTCGTTGAACCTCTCGACCCGCGCGTCACATAAGCTCATGTCGCGGCCCCGGTGCATCGACATGCGTCGTGCGATTGCCTTGGCGAGCGGCTGATTGGCATTACCTGCAATCAGCTTGGGTTCAAGCAGCGTGGGCATGGGAAAGGTCCTCTGGCAGAAGGGCGCTGGTACTTGTGTAACAGATTCGTGGCGTTGACACCGCCTAGCACAAGCGTACCGTCCAGCAAAGAAAGAGCCGTCAGAGGAGGGGCAGATGCCGCATATTGATTACTACTTCGCCACACTTTCCCCCTTCACCTATCTCAGCGGTACGCGACCCGCCGAGGTTGCGCAGCGCCATGATGCGACGCTCACCTACAAGCCGCTCGACATCATGGCCCTTTTCGCAAGGACCGGTGGCTTGCCGCCCAAGGACCGCCACCCGAACCGTCAGGAATACCGGCTTCAGGACATGGCGCGGCGGGCCAAACTGCTGGGCAAGCCGATCAATATCAAGCCGATGTTCTGGCCGACAAACAGCGCGCCGTCCGCCTATGCGATCATCGCCGCGCAGAATGCCGGCCACGACGTGGCCGATCTGGTCGCGACATTCGGCGCCGCGATCTGGGCCGAGGAAAAAGACATCAGCCAGGACGGGACCGTGCGGGCCTGCCTCGAGGCCTGCGGGCTCGATCCCGCGCTGGCGGACAAGGATATGATGACAAGCGCCGATACCTTCGCCAAGAACCTCGAAGACGCGGTGCTTGCGGGCGTATTCGGTGCGCCCTTCTTCGTCGTGGACAGCGGGCAGGTGTTCTGGGGCGAAGACCGTATCGATGACCTCGACGCGCATCTTGCAGGCCGGATCTGACGTGGATACGGCCCCGCCGGTCCACCACGCCACCACCGGCACCGACAGGTCACGACTGCTGATCCACTGTATGCTGGCCCGGCACGAGGTGCTGCTGCCGCTGGCACAGGCGCTCGGGGGCGGGAGGCTTTTCGATATGCCGGGCCATGGGCGATCGGCCGATTGGGATGGCGAGACACCCTATCAGGCGCAGGTCGCGGGGATTGCTGCATCGCTCTGCGAGGGTCCGACCCATGTGATCGGCCATTCCTTCGGTGCCACGGCTGCGCTGAGGCTGGCGGTGCAGAACCCTGCCCTTGTCAGCCGCCTGACACTGATCGAGCCCGTGTTCTTCGCCGCGGCCAGGGGGACGGACGCCCATGCGGATTACCTTGGCCGCTTTCGGCCCTTCGTCGCCGCGATGCTGCGCGGGGACGAGGCGCAGGCGGCGAGGATCTTCAACGGCTTCTGGAGCACGGCGGACTGGGACGGCATCCCCGAGGCGCAGCGCAGCTACCTGACGGCGCGCATCCATCTGGTCGTCGCCAGCGGCGCGGACCTCGAAGAGGATGCCGATGGAATCACCACACCGGCGCGGCTTGCCGGCGTCGATGTTCCGGTGACCCTGATCCGGGGCGAGACTACCCAGCCCGTCATCGGAGCGATCCACGAAAGGCTGGCAGAGCGGCTGCCGCAGGCCAGCGATCACGTGCTTGCCGGTGCAGGACATATGGCCCCGATCCGAAAGACCCATATCCCCCGCGTCGCCGCGATTATTCGCGCAGCAGAGCAACGAAACGGCTGACCGCGGCCTCGGTCGTCGACCAATCCGTGACCAGCCGCCCTACAAGCGGTTCGTCGGGGTCACCGGCCGCAGGATCGCCGCTCATGACGTAATAGACCGCACCGGCATCCAGCATCCGTTTGTGCATGTCGCGCGGGGCCTCGAAGAAGATGATGTTCGCTTGCGGCTGAAACAGCATCCTGACGCTGTTATGCGCGCGCAGGCCTTCGGCCAGTTGCGCGCATCGTGCGTTGGCCGCCCGCGCCATATCGAGCCACAGGCCGTCCCGCAGGTAGGCCTGCATCTGTGCCGAAAGATAGCGGTGCTTGGACAGCAGATGCCCGCCGCGCTTGCGGCGCAATTCGAATTCCCACGCCAGGTCCGGGTCGAAAATGATGCATGCCTCGACCCCGACGGCACCGTTCTTGGTGCCGCCGAAACTGACGGTGTCGATACCGGCCTTCCACGTCATCTCGGCGGGTGTGCAATCCAGTGCGGCCAGCGCATTGGCGAAGCGCGCGCCGTCAAGATGCGTCCCGAGGCCGAATTCACGCGCCGTCGCCGTCAACGCGCCCAATTCATCCAGCGTGTAAAGCGTGCCCTTCTCGGTCACCTGGGTGAGCGACAAAGGCCCGCGCTGGGGGCCGTGCACGCCGCGTGTCTCCTCGGCCTGGATCTTGGCGCGCAGGTCATCGGCAGACATCTTTCCGTCTGTCGTCGGTACCAGCGTCAGCTTGGCGCCGGTATAGAATTCGGGCGCGTTGCATTCGTCTTCGTGGATATGTGCGCATTCGGTGCAGAAGATAGCCTGCCAGGGCTGCGACATCGTGCCGAGCAGGATGGAATTGGCCGAGGTTCCGTTGATGACCAGATATACGGCGGCCTGCGGTGCCTCGAAAACCTCGCGCAGCGTCTCGCGGACATCGTCCATGATCGGGTCCGCCCCATAGCCCATGGCGTAGCCTTCATTGGCGGCCACCAGTGCCTCCATCACCTTTGGATGGGCGGGTCCTGCGTTGTCGGATGCAAAGAACATCAATAGGGCTCCTGAATGATGAAATCTTCCCAGTCGTCTTCATCGACCTGTGTTTCCGGGATGACACGGCCCTGCATCGAGACATCGGCGGCATGGACCGAATCCGGATCGCCCGAAATCAGCGGGTGCCAGTCGTAAAGCGGGCGGCCCTCGTAGATCAGCCGATAACCGCAGGTACGGGGCAGCCAGTACATGTGCTGTGCGATCGTGTCGGGGGTCAGCACGATGCACTCGGGGACATATTTGTGGCGATTGGCGTAGTTGCTGCACAGGCAGGACTGCGTATCCAGCAGGCGGCACGATACACGGGTGAGGGCGACTGTTCCCTCTTCATCCTCGAGCTTGTTGAGGCAGCATTTCCCGCAGCCGTCGCAAAGGGCTTCCCATTCTTCGCGGGTCATATCGTCCATGGGTTTGGTTTCCCAGAACCGATCCGCAAGGCCGTCGCGCGGAATCTCAGCGGACATGTGCAAGGGTCGCGCGGGCCTGATCGCAGTCCGCGTCCATCTGGGTGACAAGGGCATCGACGCCGTCGAACTTCATTTCGGGCCGCAGGAAATCGACCAGCGCGACCGACAGATGCGTGCCATAAAGATCACCCTTGAAATCGAAGATGAATGTTTCGCAGTTGGGGATATTCTCGCCGAACATCGGGCGGACACCGATGGAGGCCGCCCCGTCGTAGGTGCCCTTGTGCGGCCCGTCCAGCACATCGACCATGACGGCATAGACCCCGAACTTGGGCGGATGCAGACCCGTGATCGACATGTTCGCCGTGGGATAGCCCAGATCGCGGCCGCGCTGATCGCCCCGGATGACTTCGCCTTCGATCCGGTGCCAGTGGCCCAGCATCGCCGCCGCTTCGCGTGGCTTGCCATCGCTCAGCGCGGCACGGATCGCGGTGGACGAGACGTTGGCGGTATTGACGGTGACAAGCGGTGCGACGGTCACGCCAAAGCCCATTTCGGCGCCAAATGCGGTCAGGTCCGCGACGGTGCCCTTGCGGTCCTTGCCGAAACAGAAGTCCGCGCCGACCACGACGTGGACCAGCCCCAGTTGGTCGACGATGATCCTTTGCGCGAAATCCCGGGGGTCCAGCGCCGCGAGTGCTGCGTTGAACGGAACCTCGTAGAGCTTCTCGACCCCCAGTTTGGCCAGCCTGTTCGCCTTGGCTTCGGCGTTCATCAACCGGAAGGCCTGATCGGCCCGTCCGAAAAATTCGCGGGGGTGCGGTTCGAATGTCATGATGCCCAAGGGCGCACCGGCAGCATGGGCCGCCTTGCGCGTGAGGTCGATGACGGACCTGTGGCCGATATGGACACCATCGAAATTGCCGATGGCCGCAGCCGCGCCGCGATCAGCAGGGTCGATGAATGCTGTGTCTCGGATCACGCGCATGGGCGCTTGCGTAGCCCGTCGGGACCGCCCGCGCAAGCGCCGCTTGGGTCAGTCGAACTTGCGCGACGGTGCGAGGACGGTGGCCTCGCCCGCGAGCACCTTCTTGCCCTCGACGACGCAGCGTGTGTCCATCGTCACGCGCCGCTTGGAATGGTCGATCTCGGTCACTTCCACCTCGGCCAGTACCATGTCGCCGGGGCGGACGGGGGCGAGGAATTTCAGGCTTTGACCCAGATAAACAGTGCCGTGGCCGGGCAGTTGTTCGCCGATGACGGCCGAGACGAGGCCGGCGGTCAGCATGCCATGTGCGATGCGGCCGCCGAAGATCGTATCATGGGCATAGTCGTCATCGAGGTGCACGGGGTTCCGGTCGGTCGAGACTTCGGCGAAAAGCTCGATATCGCGGTCGGTCACGACCTTGCGAAGAGACCGGACCATGCCGATTTCGATGTCTTCGATGCAGATCGTGCCGCGGGGTGCGTTGTCCAACATGCCGTACTCCAGTGAGTAACAAAAAATCCTTTGTCTGGCATGTAGGGCAACTTTATTACCCTGTCAACCCGTCGGGGCCGATCAGCGCAGGTGCCCCATGGCGTAGGACACGGTCATCTGGTGGTCTGCCAGATAACGCGCGAGCGCGGATGGATCGGGCTGGCCGTCTGTTGCGGTCTCTTTCGCGGCAAGGCCGCCCGTGATGAACAGCACGTCGAGATCTTCTTGCACGCCGCCGAGAACATCGGTGCCGATTCCGTCTCCGATGGCGATGATACGCGGATCGGATGGTGCATCGGTTAATGCAGCGAGCCTGCGGCGCGCGAGGTCGTAGATCGGCGGATGGGGCTTGCCGAAATAGAGGCTTTCACCGCCCATTTCGGTATAGAGTCGCGCCAGCGCGCCGGCGCACCATTCGCGCACATCGCCGCGATCCACGACGATGTCGGGGTTGGCGCACAGCAGCTTGAGGCCCTTTTGCTTGGCATAGAGAAACGCGGGCCGGTTCACATCCACATCCGCCAGCGGATCGAAGGGCCCGCAGCAGATTATCCCTTCGGCCTCTTCCAGTGGGACCTGCCGGATCTCCACCGGGTTCTCGATGATTTTCAATGGCTTGAAAAAGTCGTCATCGCGCGGGCTTTCGCCCATGAACCAGATGTCGCTGCCCACGGCACCGCGATACATCGCCGCCCGCGCGCTGTCGCCCGAGGTGGCGATGGCATCCCACGCATCCTCGGTCACGCCGAGATCGTGGATCTGTCGCGCGACACTGTCCCATGGCCGGGGCGAGTTGGTGACGAGGATGACGATGCCGCCCGCGGCACGGTACCGTTGCATGGCCGCGACCGCATCGGGCAGCGCCCTGATACCGTCGTGCATACAGCCCCAGAGGTCGACGAAAGCGACGTCATACTCCCCGGAAATATCAGTGAAACTGTCGATTATCCGGGTCATCTGTTAACCTTTTGGGGCTGCGGCGCGATGTCGGCAAAGCGTCGGCATTACGTCGGCAAAACGTCGGGCAAGTTTGCGCGGCTGCTTTACGAAACCTTAAGCGCCGGGATGATCTGCTTCTTGCGGCTCATGATGCCGGGCAGGACCACGCTGTCGCCTTCGACGGTGGCATCGAACGACTTTTCCGCCACGGTCCTCGTCAGATCGTCGGGGACCAGCATCGTGGCCTCTTCCTTGAGAATATCGACCACGAAAAGCAGCACCTGGTCCACGCCGTCCTCGGTCGCGACCTTGGGCATGGTTTCCATCAGGGAGGCCTTGCGGTCGAGCACGATCTGCGGCGCGGTGGTTTCCAGAACCGAGACGCGGAATTTCTTGCCGTCGACGGTGTATTCCTTGCTGTCCATCCGCAGAAGCTCGGCATCCGAGAAAGCCGAGACATCGGATTTGGCTTCGAACATCTCGCCTGCGTAGGCGTCGATCTCGATGCCCAGATCCCCGGCGAGGCTTTCGGCCAGATCCCTGTCCATCCCGGTCGTGGTGGGCGAGCGGAATGCCAGCGTGTCCGACAGGATGCACGAGAGCATCAGGCCCTTGACGCCCTCGGGCATCTCATCTGCATGGGCGCCCATCATCTGGTGCATGATGGTGGCGGTGCAGGCCAGCGGCCGGACGGTGATGTTGATGGGGTTCTTGGTCTCGAGACCGCCGGCCAGCTTGTGATGGTCGATGATCGCCAGCACATCGGCATTGCCCACGTTCGCAGGCAGCTCGGCGGGGTTGTTGGTGTCGACGATCACGCAAGGCTGGTCGTCATCCACATCCGCGATGATCTCGGGCAGGTCGAACCCCCAGCGCTGGGCAACGAACCTGGCTTCGGTATTGGGCTCGCCCAGCAGCACGGCCTTGCTGTCGAGGCCGGTGTGGTTGAGGAACCATTCCCAGATCAGGGGCGAGCCGGTGCTGTCGGTGTCGGGGGCTTTGTGGCCGAAGATGAGCGTTGTCATGGGGATCACTTTCGAAGGAATGCCGTGTCGGAGCCTGTATAGAAGCGTGCGCGCGTGGTGTCACCCCGTGGATTGGGGGCTTTGCCCCCGCCGCCCTGCGGGCGTCTCCCCCAGGATATTTCAGGGCCGATAATGACGGCGGGTTTGACGCGCGGGGCGCCGTCGGGTTAAATCGGCATATCTGAACGGAGGACCCTGACAATGGACACGCCGGCCTGAGACCGCCGCCGCGCGCGCCGCGCGCCCTTCCCTTCCTCTTCGGATAAGGAGCACCCTGACAATGGATCATGTGACGTAACGCCTTCGGGCGACCAGATCGGCCGTTCGGCCTGACATTCCATTTCAGACAAGAGGTGCAGAGATGCCCCGTAAAACACCTGAACCCCGCAAGGCGGGACCCACCAGCGCGCCCAAATCAAAAGACCGCCGCACGCGGCCTGATCCCCTGGGGCGGGCGCGCAAGCCTTATGCCCGGGCGGGCATGCGCGACCGTCGCTTCGATCGCAGACCGCCGAAGTTCCCCGGTCGTCTGGGCGGACGTTAGACCAAGGGGTGCCCGGCCTTGTGGTCGGGCATCTGACGGGGCTTGCCGCGCGGGTCCGGATCGGCTTGGCTGGTGCCGATGAAAGAAGCGGACCTTTATCCCCCTATCAAAGCCCACCTCGCCGCGCGGGGCTATACCGTCAAGGGCGAGGTCGGGGCGGCGGATGTCGTCGGGCGCCGGGGCGACGAACTGGTCATCGTCGAGATGAAGACCGGCTTTTCGCTGGCGCTTTTCCATCAGGGGATCGCGCGGCTGGCGCTGACGGATGCGGTCTATCTGGCGGTGCCCGCGCGCGCCAGGACCAAGGCGCTGGTGCGCAATGTGCAACTGGCCCGCCGTGCGGGGCTGGGCGTGATGACGGTGCGGTTGCGCGACGGCTTCGTCGAGGTGCTGGCCGAGCCCGGCCCCTATGCCGCGCGCGGCGCACCAAGAAAGCGCGCGCAGCTTTTGCGGGCGTTCGACCGGTTGCAGGGCGACCCCAACGCGGGCGGGGCCACGCGGCACGGGATCGTCACCGGCTACCGGCAGGATGCGGTGCGCTGTGCGCGTTTCCTGGCGCTGCACGGCCCGTCGAAGGGGGCGGTCGTCAGGGACGGGGCCGGGGTGCCGCAGGCGACGCAGATCATGCGCGACGATCACTACGGCTGGTTCCGCAACGTGTCGCGGGGGGTCTATGCCTTGACCGATGCGGGCCGGCGGGGGCTGGCCGATTACGGCGATCTTGGCGCCTAGGCGCGGTCTTGTCATTGTGCGGGCGGGGCACTAACGACCGGTGTGTCAGGATGGAGGACGCGGGATGATCGTCGGGCATATCGGTGCACGCAGGGGCAGCAAGGGCGTGCCGGGCAAGAACCTGCGCGATCTGTGCGGCAAGCCGCTCTTGGACTGGTCGCTGGATCTGCTGCTGGACAGCGACGTGATCGACGGGGTCGTCGTCTCGACCGACTGGCCGGAGATGTATGACCATGCGGTCGCGAAAGGCGCGCTGGAGATCGGGCTGCGGCCCGATGCGCTGGCGACGGACGATGCGCCCAAATGGGGGGTCTGGCAGCATGCGCTGGCCGCGGCCGAGGCCACGACCGGCAGGCAGGTGACGGCCTTTGTCGATCTCGACTGCACCGCGCCGCTGCGCGTGCCCGAAGATGTGGCGGGCGCGCTCGATCTGTTCCTGCGCGAGGGGCCGGACATGGTGATGTCCTGCTGCGAAAGCCGCAAGAACCCCTATTTCAACATGGTCGAGCCCGATGAGACGGGCGCGCTGCATGTCTCCAAGCCGCTGCCCGGCGGTGTCTGGGCGCGGCAGAATGCCCCCAAGGTCTATGACCATGTGGGTGTCGTCTACGTGGTCGATCCCGCCTACCTGCGCCGTGCCGAAACGATCTACGAGGGGAGGGTGATCCCCTACCTGGTCCCCGCCGAGCGTGGTCTGGACATCGACAGCCCCTTCGACTGGGTCATGGTCGAGGCGTTGATGAAGGCGCGGCTGGGCTAGCGGCGGGCCATTTCGCTGTCGAAGGCGGCGAGCGTTCTGCCCAGTGCGCCCTGATGGGCGGCGAAGAAATCGCGGACCTCGGCCGGGGTGGGGCCATCCGCTGCGCAGAGGGCCGTGGCGATGGCGCCCGGGTCGGCGGGCAGGATCTGCAGGACACCGGCGGCCAGTGCCTCTTGCGCGGGGTAGGCGATGGTCCAGATGTGTTCGCCGACCCAGACCGGTTTGCCCAGCGCGAACGCCTCGGAGATGTTATGCGCGCCCTTGGGCACGAAGCCGCCGCCGACGATGACGCGGTCGGCCATGGCGAGATAGGCATACATCTCGCCCATGCTGTCGCCGAGCAGGACCTGCACGTCACCGGGCAGCGCGCTGCGTGGCGCCAGATCGGGGCCGAGCGCGGCAGAGCGGCGCAGGACCTTGAGGTCGGCGGCCTGCAGAATGTCGGCGACGGTGTCGAACCGTTCGGGCGCGCGCGGGACGTAGACCACAAGCGTATCGGGCCGGCGCGCGCGTATTTCACGGATCGCGCCCGCCAGCAGGTCATCCTCGCCCGCGATGGCGCTGGCGATGGTGATGACGGGGCGGTCGGTCGCGCCGAGGCGGGCGCGCAGGGC